>Ga0255770_10001723_pt1 | contig 20147 bp, 10 predicted proteins | sample 071ome_22_FD_179968 | JGI IMG/M metagenome (GOLD analysis project Ga0255770, IMG submission 179968) | Coastal salt marsh microbial communities from the Groves Creek Marsh, Skidaway Island, Georgia - 071404AT metaG (version 2) | ecosystem: Environmental > Aquatic > Marine > Intertidal zone >...
TTTTTGATCATGCCAGCCAGTGTGGAGTCCAGTTTGAAGGCAGGGGATTTCCTTCAAGTGATCGGTTGGCCACGAATGACAGAAGAAGGTGTTGTGATTGAAGAAGCTCAGGTTGCCTCAACCGACGTCGGGTTCGAACTTGCTCCGTTGACTGAAAATGACGTTTCAGAACTGAACCTTGATCACTTACATCGTCTTATCTCCCTCCAGGGGCGTTTGATCGAGACCACTTCAAATGCGAGCCGTTTGAATTTTATGATCCAATCATCTTCTGAACGATTTGCTGGTTCTTTGGATATCAGCGATACGCCCGGATTGACTTCCTCGTCATTTGCACTGGGAAGTGTCGTGCGAGTCGAGGGCATCCTCAATTCAGTGCCAGGGGATGCTTCGATCGGGGAAGTACCATCTCTCATTGTGCGCCACAAAAAGGATATTGTTCTGGTGTCGCCTCCGAACTGGTGGACACCCCGGCGGATCTTGATGGCACTGGGTGTTACCGGTTTGGTGGGCCTTGCTGCCGTGACTTGGAGCTTTGTTTTACGTCGAAAGGTTCAACAACAAACCTTTCACATTCGCGAAATGCTGGTCAAGGAACGCCAGGCTGAAGAAAAATACCACAACTTGTTTGAATCCGCTCTGGACCTCATTTTTATCACAGATACTCAGGGACGTTTAGTGGCCGCCAATGAGTCTTGTCTGGATTTTTTTGGGGCGGATTTGAAAACCATCCAAGGTGAAACCATCATGAAATGGATTGCTCCCTCGGATGAGGCAAAGGTGAAACAGGCTTTTGGCATTGATTCGGAGGATGGCAGCGCGGTTGGTGAGGATGGACAGATCTTGGAAGTCGAGTTGCGTCATCGGGATGGTCGTTTTGCCTTTATGGAACTTTCCATTCGTGGACTGGCGTTGCAGGAAGGGATTTTTGGTTACCAGGCGATTGCCCGCAATGTGGATGCGCGCAAGCACTCTGAGATGGAATTGGTGCAATCTCGCGACTCTTACCGTGAAGCCCATGAGGCTAAAATAGATTTTCTTACCATGATGAGTCGTGATTTGCGCACGCCAATGAACGGCGTGCTGGGCATGACTCAATTGTTGCTCCAGTCAAATCTTGATAAGGAACAGCTGGAACAAGTAAGAACCATCTCCTCAGCTTCGGATGGCGTCTTCAAGCTGATGTTGGACATGCTCGACATGTCGCGCATGGAAACGAGTCGACTGGCTTTTTCCCAGGAAAAAACGGATTTGATCGCCATGGTTGAGGAGGTGGTAACAACCGTCGTTGCAGAGGCTGATCGAAAGCGGCTTGATCTGGTGACGATTCATCCTTCGGATCGATGTCCGGATGTGTTGGCGGATTCAGCGCGTATCAAGCAGGTGCTGTTGAACTTGGTCTCCAGCGCCGTCAAGTTCACCGAGCAGGGAGGCATCGCCATTCGGTTAAGCGGACAAGATCAGCAGGATGGCAATTGTCTGGTGCGATTTGAAGTGGAAGATTCCGGGATTTCCTTACAGGGAGGGGATCGTGAACGCCTTTTTGAAGTGCTGACCAAAACCGGAGCGGAGGAGCCCAGAAGGTTTGGTGGCGCGGGGTTGGCTTTGACTTTGTCAAAACGCATTATTCAGGCAATGGGAGGTGTCATCGGGGCAGATTCACATCCGGATCGCGGTGTTGTTTTCTGGTTTGAATTACCTCTCCAGAAGGTTGAATCATTAAAAGTTTCATCACATAACAACGAAGCTCCCATTGATCTCTCCGAGAGAGCGCTACTCGTCTCTGACAGTCGGTTTGTTAAAGCATTTTTCGAGGAACGGGGACGACCGGTTCATCTGGATGTGGAAACGCTTTCCGTAGAGGATTTCAAAGAAGAACTGAGAAGCGCAAAACCGTGGAAAGGGTCCGCCTTTCAAACTCTCCTGGTGGATTGTCGCCAACTTTCATTAGATCTTCTGCGCTCCTTGCTCGATCTGGCGGATGGTTTTTGGAAAAATGGCATTCGATGGGGATTGGTTGACACGATGAACAGGGCGGGCGGTGACTTGTCCACTCTCCAGTTGGATCCTGAACCTTTCCGAATGGCTGGCGCTTTGTCAGAGCCTGCTTTCAAGCGGTTTTTGAATGTTTTAACCAAAGCCGACGGCGAGAATAGATTTTCCGAGGGTGTTTCTTCAGCAAGGGAATCATCTGGTCAGAATAAAGAGATCCTTGAGATGGAGAGTTTAAAGGTACTCGTGGTCGAGGATGATTCCATTAATCAGAAACTGCTCAGCATTTATCTTAAAAAAGCGGGATGCGAAGCCACCGTTGTTTCTGATGGTGAAGCCGCTCTCCAACAGGTGGAATCCAATCCATTTGATGTGGTGCTGATGGATTGCAATATGGACGGCATGGAAGCGACCCGGCGCATCCGTGCCGATAAAAAACATGACGACCTCATCATTATCGCCACCACAGCCAATGCCCAGAAAGGTTACCGTGAAAAGTGCCTGGAAGCTGGGATGAACGATTTTTTGGTGAAGCCCTTAAAACTGGATTTGCTGACCACGAAACTGGCCAGGATAGCTGGGCAGCGTCGTAAAAAATAGACTATGGACAGGAGCCCGGGACACGTCCCGGACCTGGACGTTATGAGAATTTTGGCACGTTCCTTTTGAAGTTGGAATACAAGCCACCTTATTGAACGGTATTATTCGTTCCGCGGAGTTCGTTCAATGCCCGGTTGATGACGCGTACCCGGTATTTCCCTTTGGAATTGAAGCCTTCCTGGTAGTTGAGGCCTTCTTTCATTTCTTCCGCTACAGGCTCTGCCAGTTCGTCGATTTCATCCAGTACAATGGCGGCGTGGAGTCGTTCCCATTGTGTTCCGGTGGTCATTTCATGGATGAGGACCGGTAGTGCGGTGTCTGGTTTACCCATGCGGCAGAGAGCGCGCGCGGCGGCGGTTCGAACGGCGGATGAATCATCTTTGAGGCTGGCGGTGATGGGGGCTTCTGCATTCGTTAATGCCGGTTTGCCAATATTGCCGATCCCCGTGGCGCCCCAATAACGTATGGCGCTGTCCTTGTGTTTCAGAGCATTCAAAAGTTCGTTCAAGGATGAAAGTCCACTGGATGCCGCGATGGCGCTGGAACTGAGTTGCTGGTTGTAAGCATCGGCGTCCTTTTGCCGCAGGATGTCGTATTCACTGCCCAGGGAACGGACTCTTTCAGCAATGATGGGCTCCGGGATCAAGCCGAGGTCTTTGCTCTGAAGCGTCCAAGTTTGGTGTGTTTCACGCATGGTTTTGAGAGTGTTCGCATGGTTCGGATCTGAAGCAAGGTTCCTGAGGTTGTGGGGATCATCTCTGTAATCGTAGAGTTCTTCCACAGGTTTCTTTGGACTGAAGAATTTTTCGGCTTCCGGAGGAAGTTCCCCTGCATCATGGAGTCGACGTAATTCCTTCATGGTGGCTCCTTTTTCAGGTGTGTTCATGTATTGGTAATAGGTCTTGAGCGGCTCGTAATTCCGGACGTAGAGGAAGCGATCATCCCGGACTGTTCGAATAATGTCGTATCGTTCATCCATTCTGTCACGACACCCGAAAACGTATTTTCGGGATTCAGGAAGATTGTTGCCGAGAAAAGGCTGACCTTGCACGTGACCCGGTATGGGAATGCCCGCCAGATTCAACATGGTGGGACCGAAATCGATCGAACTCACGAGCGTGTTGCTTACCGTCCCGGGAGAACCTTGCCCACCGCTCCGGAATGCCTCTGGAATACGAACCACCAGGGGGATGTGTGTTCCCGAGTTGTAAAGCCAACGTTTCGATCGGGGAAGTCCCACGCCGTGGTCGGACCAGAAAACAATGATGGTTGATTCATATAATCCATCTTCCTTGAGTTGATCGATCAGATCGGCCGCCCATTGGTCCATGGCAGTGATCAATTCATAATTGCGTTTCCAATCTTCACGGACGATTGGGGTATCAGGAAAATAGGGAGGCAGTGCGAGTTTGCCGGGATCCTGACGTTCCGATGGATTCAGTTTTTCGGTAACCGATTTGTATTTGCTTTCATTGGCGATTCCTGATTCATGGCATCCCCCAAAATTAAAGACGGAAAAGAAGGGTTGATCCTTTTGGGGCCGCATCCTCCAGTGGGCATCGTTGCTTGAGTGATCCCAGGTTTCCTTCGGGGCTTTGAACTGGTAATCCTGTTTCGAATTGTTGGTGCAGAAATATCCGTTTTGCCTCAGGTAGTAAGGAAATGGTTTGATATGATCCGGTAACGTGGCTGTGCATCGCATGTGGTGAGTGCCGAGTGTGGTCTGATACATCCCGGTGATAATCCCGCTCCGGCACGGCGCACAAACGCCCGCAGTGGTGAAGGCCCGGGTGAATCGGACGCCTTCCGAGGCGAGCTTGTCGATGTTGGGTGTGATCGCGTTCGGATCCCCATAGCAACCTATGTGAGCGCTGATATCCTCCGCCGACAGCCAGAGAATGTTGGGACGCTGCGCGGCATGACTGGTCCATTTTGCTGGAAATAAACACTGACTGATAATCAGACCGATAATCGAAAGGGTTGAGAGTTGGAAATGCATAAGTCTTTGACCGGGTTGCAAGCAGCTTACATTGAATTGCAAAGTCATCAACAGGGAATTGTAGTATCCATCTCGTCCAGTCCCATTTTTCAAAATCATGTTGAATCCTTGTTGTGATTCGGTTAGAGCCAAGTCAGCTTATGATCATTCCATCTACTACTGTGTCCTGCTTTCTCAATGAGGGATTCTTCCATCAAATCAAAAAAGGTAAAAAGGGCAACCTGAGGACTCTGGTAGGGATCACTCTCGCTTTTGTGGTCTCCATGCTTGGTGTCAAGGGACAGGGAACCTCGAATGAATCGGGTGGCTTGACAGCGGGAAGCGCAATCTCTTTGGAACTCATCATGTCGGATCAGGATTGGCTTGGGCGACAACCGGAGAATGCTTATTGGGGCGACCTGGGGAAATACTTTTACTATTCACGCAAACGGCCTGGGAGTCCCGTTCGAGATCTATACCGAGGCAGCGTCACTGAAGAGGATTCCGATAAACGTGTGCCTCCAATGGAAGCCGCTAAAGAATCCGCAAAGGGAGGCTATTGGCGATATGATGCAAAGGAGCAACGTTTGAGTGAAAAAGTCTATGTTCGGGCTGGCGATGTTTATCATCGTGATCTGATCACTGGATCCATCCGGCAACTTACCAGAACAACCTCCTCGGAGAGTCAGCCATTGTTACTGATGGATGGTTCCATCGGGTTTCGTCGTGGAGACAAATTCTTGGTGCGAGATTTAGAGGCAGGCCTGGAATACGAGCCCTTTCCATTCGTTTTTGCCAAGAATCCAGATGATCGAAAACTGAATGATGAAAAGGAGAAATCGTTACTTGCCCGACAACAAGACAGACTCTTTGACATTATCCAAAGTAAAGAACACGACAGAATCCTTCGGGAGGAGGAGCAACAGCTCGTTGATAAAGAAGATCCCAGTCGGCCGGGAACCCCATTCTATCTGGGAGATGAATCCGAGTTGGGCATCGCCAGAATGAGTTCGTCTGGACGTCATTTGGCCATGGTCGTGTTGCCGAAGAAACGACCAAAGGCTTCTCAAACCAGTATGCCCTCTTGGGTGACGTCCAGTGGGGATATCGAAAACAGAGATGTTCGATCCAAGGTGGGAAGTGTGAAGCCATTTCATTCACGGTTGATGATTCTTAACAAAGAAACCCGGGAAGTTTTAGAGGTTAAGCTGGACACGCTGCCGGAAATTGCCAAAGACCCCATGGAAAACCTGAAACTACTGGCCAAGGAACGGGAGGAAGCTCGTATCAACGAAGTTCAGCAAAAGAACGAACAAACCGATTCGAGCACCCCAAGCGACCATGCCAAAAGTGATGACGAACAAGAGGGTGTTGAAGCGGAAAAGGAAACCCCCGTTGAAACGAAAAGCAAACCCCGTCCTGTGCAGTTTCAATCCCTCTCGTTCAATCATGATGGTAGCGCCATGATGTTTCAGGCTGTTTCGTTTGATAACAAGGACCGTTGGATTGTATCGGTCGATTTGGAAACCGGGCATTGTCACACCTTGCACCATCTGCATGATCCTGCCTGGATCAATTGGAGACACAATGAATACGGCTGGTCCCGTGATGGAACCCAAGTATGGTTTCAGTCTGAAGAAACCGGATACGCACATCTGTATCGGGTGGATGTTTCAACAAAGGATTCTGTGAACGACGATATCCCCAAGCCAACAGCGTTGACGCATGGAGCCTACATCGCGACCGAACCTCAGTTGTCTACTGATGGGAAATATCTATATTTTCGAGCCAATAAGGAGCACCCCGGGCAATATGAAATTTATCGTGTATCGCTTAATGGTGGTCCGGTAGAACAGATGACCGCTCTCGGGGGAATGTCCTCTGCGGAATTGTCTCCCGATGGGCGTCAGTTGTTAATCACTCACTCGACCACCACCCGGCCGCCAGAGTTGTTTGTCCAGTCAGCACAACCGTTGGCTTCGGCCAGAAAAAAGACCGATACGGTCAGTGAATCCTTCAAACGTCGCTCCTGGGTCCTTCCCGAACATGTCGAGGTGCCTTCCAGCCATGGGCAATCTCCGATTCATTCAAGGCTTTATCTTCCAGCAGTTGATACTTCTGAAAAACGTCCGGCTGTTCTGTTTGTTCATGGCGCAGGTTATCTTCAGAATGCGCATAAGGGATGGTCCGGTTACTCACGCGAGTTTATGTTCCACTCGTTCCTGGTCGAGAAAGGATTTGTGGTGCTCGACATGGACTATCGCGCTTCTGCCGGTTACGGACGTGTTTGGCGCACCTCGATCTATCGTCACATGGGCTCGGTGGAGTTGGAGGATTTGCGCGATGGCGTGAACTGGTTGGTGGAACACCATGGTGTCGACCGTGATCGGATTGGTGTCTACGGGGGATCTTACGGCGGTTTTCTGACGCTGATGGCCCTGTTCAACGAGCAAGACCTTTTTGCCGCAGGTGCCGCGCTGCGTCCGGTGACGGATTGGGCGCATTACAACCATGGCTACACGTCGAGGATTTTGAATACACCGGAACTGGATCCGGAAGCCTATAACCGGAGTTCTCCTATTGAGTTTGCCAATGGTTTGAACAAGCCATTACTGATTTGTGCCCCCATGTTGGATGATAATGTGTTTTTCCAGGACAGTGTCCGATTGGTTCAACGATTGATTGAACTTGAGAAACAAAACTGGTGGATCGCCATTTATCCCATTGAACCTCACGGGTTCAGGGAACCTTCAAGTTGGTTGGATGAATATCGTAGAATATGGGATCTGTTTGAAAGGTATCTGATCGATTGATTCTGTCCCGGGGATGGGTGGCCTGTGTCTATTACTTGTCAAAATGGTTTTCAAAGGTGATGCTATCCAAATTCCATATGCAAAAAATCATTCCATTGGTCATTGCTTGCCTGTGCCTGATAAGGGGGGCCGCCTTAGGGGAATCAAATTCTTCCTATCAGCAACAAGTTGATGTGGTCTATCATCAGGCTCACGGAGTGGCACTCCTGGCCGATATTTTTTTACCCAACCAAAAACCCAATGGTCATGCCATCATCGTGGTGGCCAGTGGCGCTTGGCATTCCGATCGTGGTAAAATTCGGGATCTGGATCGTTCCGGGCTATTTGAGGAACTTTGCGAAAGAGGCTTTCATGTGTTCGCCCTGCGTCCCGGTTCCATCAGTCGTTTTTCTGCGCATGATATGAAAGCTCATATTGAGACGGGTATTCGCTGGGTGAAAAAACAAGCAAATGATTACCGCATTAAACCTGCAAAGCTTGGGTTGATCGGGGCGTCCGCCGGTGGTCATCTGGCAAGTTTGACTGCGATGACCAATAAACGTCAGAACGCTGATAAGGATGCTTCCGTTTCTGCAGTGGGTGTTTTTTTTCCTCCGACTGATTTCCTGGATTTCGGAGGGGAGGCGCTTGATCCGAGAAAAGAAGGTGGGCTTCACCAGATTTTGGGTTTGTTGGCATTCAGAGACCGCAGAGGTGAAATCACCGATCAACAAGTGCGAGAGCAATCCATTTCGATTTCGCCCGTCCGGTTGGCTCACAATCAGGCACCTCCGTTTTTAATTATTCATGGAGATGCCGATCCGGTGGTTCCCTTGCAGCAGTCGCAGGCATTGCTTGAAGCCCTTCATCAGCATGATGTCAACGCCGAACTCATCATTAAAAAGGGAGGTGAACATCCCTGGCCAACTATTCGTGAAGAAGTTGTAGTGATGGCTGATTGGTTTGTTGATCAACTGGTGCGCAACAAGTCTGTGCGAAAATAACTCATCAATCTGCGGTGAATGAACATTTGGAATCTTTCTCTCATTCAATTATTGGTATACATCACAAACCACATGAAACGTTATTTCTTTTTATTGGCATGCCTTGGTTTCCTAGGAACCAGTTCATGGAATCAGCTGGAAGCACAACCGGCTTCGGACAAAACAGGTTCATCGCCTAATATTATTTTCTTCATTGCAGACGATGTATCACAGGAGGATTTTGGTTGCTACGGGCACCCGACCATCAAGACCCCACACACCGATGCCCTGGCCGCCGCCGGAATGCGTTTTGATAATGCGTATTTGACAACGAGCAGTTGCAGTCCAAGCCGATGCAGCATCATTACCGGACGGTACCCACACAACACAGGCGCACCGGAACTTCATGTCAGGTTGCCGGATGACCAGGTCCGTTTTCCCGAGCTGCTGAGAGAGGTTGGATATTATACGGTGCTTTCCGGTAAGAACCATATGTTTGGCAACAAGGACCGTTCATTTGATCGCATTACCAACGGTGGTGGTCCCGGGCAGGAAGCAGACTGGGTGAAACATGTGCAAGACCGACCGAAAGATCAGCCTTTCTTCTTTTGGTTTGCGGCCAGTGACGCTCACCGGGACTGGGCGAAAAGTGATCATGCGCCGACTTACAGCCAAGATGATATCGTGGTGCCTCCCTATTTGTTCGATAATGAAGCCACTCGTGAAGACCTGACTGGATACTATCACGAGGTGAGTCGTTACGACTACTTCATTGGACAAGTGGTGGCTGAATTAGAAAAACAAGGTGTGCTGGAGAACACACTCATTGTAGTGGCCGCTGACAACGGGCGACCATTTCCGCGTTGCAAATCCCGTCTATATGACAGTGGGATAAAAACCCCCTGGGTGGTTCATTATCCGCGCATGATTCAAGCACCAGCGGTGACCAAGAGTCTCATTAGTGTCATTGATCTAAGCGCCACTTGTCTGGAACTTGCAGGTATTGACCCTCAAGCAAGTATTCAAGGACGTAGTTTTGTTCCGATCCTTAAAAATCCGGAAGCGGAAGTCAGGCAGATGGTGTTCTCCGAACATAACTGGCATGTTTACAAGAACCACGAACGGATGGTGCGATTCGGGGATTTTGTTTACATCAAGAACAACTACACCGACCAACCAAACCTTTGCTATGAATCCGACACACATTATCCAGCAGGAAAAGCCTTGTGGGAAGCGCACGCTGCCGGAAAAACAACACCTCAACAACAGCAGGTCTTTGCCAATCCGTGTCCGGGAGAGGAATTGTTCAACCTAAGCCAGGACTCTGAACAGTTCATTAATTTGGCGATGAATCCCAGTTACAAGGGGATATTGCAACAAGCGCGAGAGTTACTGGTCAGTTGGACCGAACAAACAGGGGACACCATACCGGAAAATCCGACACCGCATCGACATGCGCCCCCACGTATTGAGGACGGGAAAATCCTGCCACCAGGGAAAGTGCCTGATGGAAGAGGGCGAAACCCTCACGCTGAACTGCCTGGGGCCGCCAGTAATGCCACTAAAATAAACCACCCCGGGCCAATCAGGTTGAGTGATTGAGCGCCCTACAAACGGCGGACTTGGAACAAGGCCGCACCGCCTGTATGACCACTCGTCTCAAATTCTGGCAGGTGCAAAGTTGGTGATTCGTTTAAGATGCGATTACTTATTCGTGAGCCATGTGCTCTTCCTGACTGCACCATGCGAGGAAGGCATCCCACTGTTCATCTTGCTTGGTTTGTGCCAATTCTTCTTCGTTGAGCGCTTTATGGATGCTGGTAGCCGCGTTTTTACCTGCGCTGGCAGATTGAACCACGGAAGTGGTTCCTGCTCCTGCATGTTCCAATGCGCTGATGGGCTTTTCATCCCCCAGGCATTTGCCTTCTTCAACAACCAACGCGCCTTTGCGATCCGCACCGTCTTCCGCTTGTTCGACAACCAGAGGTGCCGGGCTGTGACCGTCTTCAAGTTCATGTGCCAACCCTGTTCCGACAGCAATGAAGACTGCCGAGAAGTTCATGTTGTTCACGAGGTCTTCCAGTTTCAACGTTTCCCCGACGATGGCATTGCAGTGGATTTCCACTCCTAATCGTTTGAGAACACTGAGCTCCCAATCGAGGACTTTATCGGATAGTAAAGATTTGGCGCCGTTGAAGCGTAGTACGCCACCAGGTGATTCCACCCCTTCGTAGATGGTGACCGGGTAGCCCTGGTTTGCCAGTGTGCCCGCGCATACCAAACCAGCTGTGCCTGCGCCGACCACCGCAACACGTTGGGAGCGCCACGGCTTTATTTCGGTCAATGCCTCCGAATGGGATGTCTGCCACTTGTCGACAAATCCGATCAAGTGCCCGATTCTCATCGGCCAAAGTTGTTTGGCTCTCTCGGGATGCGTTGCGCGAAGTATTTTCGCCGCTTCCGCAATGTTGCCATCCGCTAAAGCTTGAACAAAATCCGAAAGAGAAACCTCGTTGGCTTTTGCTTGGTTCTGGGTGCCTTCGTTGTTATTGCCTGTTTCTTGTGAAGATGTTGTCATGCTCATATCGTATGTCCTCCCGCAGATCATTTGTTCAATCCAAAATCCCTTCTTTTCCAGTGAAGGAAACTTGGATATGTCTGCTATTAGCTATGCTAACATGAGGGTGTAGGTGTATCTGGTCTGATATTGTTCTTATAAGGCTGGATCTTGGCTTGTTCGATGAACTGTGTCAAAATCATCTTACAAGGCGGGATATGGCTTTGAAATGAGGGGAATCGGAAGTCTGGAGCATGTCAAAGAGAGCGATCTCTACGGACGTTGTATGCCCCCCCAGTTTGCTTAGCTTTTCCATAGCGACACGTTTGTTCTGAAGGCATCGTGAAGAAGTGGCGTCCACTACCACTTCAACATAATATCCCTGTTCCACTAAATCCCGCGCGGTTTGGTAGACACAGACATGACTTTCGATGCCAGCCACCAGAATGTGTTTTCGGTTGTCTGCTTTTAATCGGTCCATAAATTTTTCTTCTCCACATGCACTGAAGCTTGTTTTGGAAATCGGATGATACCCTTCAAGTAATCCGGCCAGTTTCCCCACGGTTGGTCCCAATCCTTTGGGATACTGTTCCATCCAGTAAATGGGCAGCCCAAAGATGCGTGCTCCTTGAATCAATATGCTTAACTTTTCAATCAGTGCTTCTTTGTCCGCCATGACAGGGAGGAGCTTTTCCTGAACGTCAATGAGAACCAAAGCTGAATTGTTGGTGGTGAGTTTCATGTTCTTGTTAAGCCTTGCCAAATCCTGCGGATCGAAAAACAAAAAAATGCCGATCTTTGGCAAGTCTCGGGCAGCAGGATTCAATGGATGGATTATATCAATTAATGTAACGAATCAAATTCAACCTCTGGAGTTGGAGCCAAAGTTAGCCAAATGAACTGGACGATCATCTTAACCAACGTTGCCATGCTGGGAGGGATTACCCTGATTCTGGCCACGATGCTGGTTGCGGCGACCCGTTGGTTGTATGTCGAAGATGATCCCCGGATCGATGCCGTCGAGGACATGCTTCCCGGCACCAATTGTGGTGGTTGCGGTTTTCCTGGATGCCGGCCTTTTGCGGAGGCACTTGTAGGGGGAAAGGTCCTTCCAGGCAAATGTTCAGTAGGGGCGGAATCAGATCATGAACGGATCGCTGGTTATCTCGGCGTCGATGTGGGAGCTGAGGCCAAAATGGTGGCACGACTGGCGTGTGCCGGGGCAAGAAATGTGTCTCGTAACCACGCCCAATATGTGGGGCTTTCTTCCTGCTCAGCTGCCACGCTGGTTGCAGGTGGGGGGAAAGGCTGTTTCTGGGGGTGTCTGGGGATTGGGGATTGCGAGGTTGCTTGTGATTTCGACGCGATCCACATGAATGATCAAAACCTTCCCGTCGTTGACGAAGGTCGATGCACTGCCTGCGGTGATTGTGTGGTTGCCTGCCCCAAAGATCTGTTCTCTCTTCAAACACAGAGCAATCGACTCTGGGTGGCGTGTCGTTCACAGGAAGAAGGAGATGGCATTCTCGAGGACTGTCAGGTGGGTTGCACAGCTTGCGGACGTTGCGCCATGGATGCCCCGGATTTGATTGAGATGAAGGGAAGTTTGCCTGTGATCGATTATTCGAAAGGTCCCGTTTCCGCTGCACCGACCCAACGTTGCCCGACGGGCGCGATCGTGTGGCTCGATCCGTCACAGGGCGCTCAAAGGGGACAAGCAGCGGCTAAAATCATACGCAAGGGTTCTCGACGAGATGCCCCGACCTGAGATCAATCAATACCCTATGCACGGAATTTTAATAAGGACTTAACTGAATGGATGGATGCCCATGAAAACCAAAGAGCAACAGTTCAAATACCCGGGAAAGAAAGTGGCAGTGGATGGCAATACGGCCGCCATCATGTGCGAAAGAGAATCCAGTGATGCGGCGGGTGCTTACCCGATCACGCCCTCCACGCAGATGGGAGAGTACTGGGCTGAGGCTGCCGCAGCAGGTCATCTGAATATCTCCGGACGTCCACTCATTTTCATCGAACCGGAAGGGGAACATGCCGCCGCGGCTGTGACCGCCGGGTTGTCCATGACAGGACTTCGGGCGATCAACTTTTCTTCAGGACAAGGAATCGCCTACATGCACGAGTCGCTTTACGCCGCCGTCGGCAAGCGTTTGCCCTATGTTCTGAACATCGGTGCCAGGGCCATGACCAAGGCCAACCTCAATGTGCATGCCGGACATGATGATTATCATTGCATTGATGACACGGGATTTTTCCAGTTGTTTGCCAAAGATGCCCAGTCCGTTGCCGATCTGAATATCATTTCCCATCGAATCGCGGAGTTGTCACTCACACCGGGTGCCATCGCTCAGGATGGATTTCTAACCACTCATTTGATTGAATCCATGATGATCCCGGAACGTGAATTGATTCGGGAATATCTTGGGAAACCGGAAGATATCATTGATACACCCACTCCGGCACAGCGGATGATTTATGGTCCCGCCCGACGACGTATCCCAGAGATGTGGACGGTGGACAATCCGATGATGGCAGGGCTCGTCCAGAATCAGGATTCCTACATGCAGAGTGTCGCTGCCCAGCGGCCTTACTTTTTCGATCATATCAGGGAGCTGACAGAACAGGCATTTGATGAGTTCTACGCATTGACCGGACGAAGGTATGATCGGGTCAAGACCTATCGTGCTGAAGATGCGGATTACCTGATACTTGGGCAGGGCAGCGTAGTGCCGTCAGCAGAGGTTGTTGCAGACTACCTCAGAGAAACGCGAGGAATCAAAGTGGGGGTGGTGGATCTGGTGATGTTCCGACCATTTCCAGCAGACCAGTTAAGTCAGGTCCTGAAAGGCAAAAAAGGCGTCGCCATACTTGAGCGACTGGACCAACCACTGGCGGTTGACCTTCCGGTGATGCGAGAAACTCGAGCGGCACTGAATCGTTGTCTGGAAAATGGACGCGATCCCAAGAACCCGGCTTTTCCGGATCTGGAGGCGTATGTGTCCAATGATGATGTTCCAGCTCTGTATTCCGGATCATTTGGTATGGGCAGCAGGGATCTTCAGCCCGAAGGCATTGTTGGCGCAGTTGAAAACATGCTCCCGGATGGAGCTCGAAAGAAATTCTTTTACCTTTCCATCGATTTCGTTCACGAAAAACCTGTTAGTCCGAAGCAGAAACTGCATCAGGAAAACCTGCTGGAAGCGTATCCCGACATCGCCAAGTTGGCGGTTCGCGGATCGGAGAACCCGAACTTGATGCCCAAGGGAAGCATCACGGTGAGGTTTCACTCAGTCGGCGGGTGGGGAGCGATTACCACCGGTAAGAACCTGGCCATGACCTTGTATGAGTTGCTGGATTATCACATCAAGGCCAATCCAAAATACGGTTCTGAGAAGAAGGGGCAACCCACCACTTACTACCTGTCCGCTGCTCCTGAGCCGATCCGGGTGAATAGTGAGTATTTCTATGTGGATGTGGTGCTGTCTCCAGATCCCAATGTCTTCCAGCATACCAATGCGCTGGCGGGATTGAAAGAAGGCGGAGTGCTGATTATTCAGGGCGATCAGGAAACTCCGGAGGAACTTTGGGCCAATATTCCGTCTTATTACCGCAAGGTGATTGTTGATAAAAAGATTCATTTATTCTATCTGGACGCGTTCAAAATCGCTCGGGCTGAGGCCAGTGATCCTGACCTGCAACTACGCATGCAGGGCATCGCATTCCAGGGAGCATTTTTTGCAGCATCTCCGGTGGCCGAACAGGCCGGGCTCTCCGAAGAAACATTGCTGGATGCCATTTATAAACAAATCCACAAGAAGTTCGGAGGCAAAGGAGCGCGCATTGTTGAGGAAAACATGCGTGTGGTGAAGCGTGGTTGGGATGAAGTCCGTGAAGTGGACTACAATTCACTATCGGAAACGTCCACCCAGACAGCCTCCGCTCCAAGCGAACCGGCTTTACCGGTCATGCTCAAGCGTATGCCGCAGAGCGGGGATGCCTTGACGGATATTCACAGGTTCTGGGAACAGGTGGGTAGTTTTTACGCGCGGGGTATGGGGTCCGACCGCATTACGGACCCGTTTACCGGTCTGGCGGTCATGCCTGCGATGTCGACGGTTTTCCGCGACATGACCGGTATTCGTTTCCAATATCCCGAATGGGTTTCCGATAACTGCACAGCATGTGGTTCGTGCTATACCGTGTGCCCGGATACCGCCATTCCCGGTTTGGTCAGTGAATTGACTCCAATGTTTGATACAGTTGTTTCCCGACTTCGAAAACATGGCAAGGACGCCCCGGGACTTTCCAAGGCTGTGCGCGAAATGGAGAGACATCTGCGCTCCATATTCGGAGAAGCCAATGAAACAGACAACGTGGCCGGCATGTTGGATGAAGCCATAGCAAAAACGGTCGCAAATAAGGAACTGACCGATGAGCAACGTTCGGCCTTGAGTCAGGAGTTTGATTTGTTCAAAGAGGAGTTGAACGGATTCCAGTTCGCTCTCACACGTCCATACTACACCAACCACGAAAACAAGGCTCCCGGTTCTGGTGGTTTGCTGAGTATCACGGTCAACCCTTATACCTGCAAAGGGTGTATGGAGTGTGTGGCGGTTTGTAACGACGACGCGTTGCGTCCGGTCATGCAAACCAAACAATCAGTAGAAGAACTGCGCAGAAATTGGGATTTCTGGACGGATCTTCCCAACACGCCGAAACGATTTATCCGTGTCGATGATTTGGAAGAAGGGATTGGCGCCCTCGAAACCATTTTGCTCAACAAAGACAACTACCTCGCATTTGGCAGTGGTGACGGTGCGTGTCTCGGGTGTGGGGAGAAGTCGGTGATCCATCTCTTCGCCGCCACCGTGGAAGCGCTGATGCAGCCTCGGGTGGAACGTCATGTTGCGTATCTGACCGAATTGATCGGTAAATTGGAGCAACATATTCAACTTGAACTCGCCAAGGTGATCAACGTCGGTAACACCGAGGCCTTTGGCGAGGTCCTCAGTAAAGTGGGGACCGGGGATGTTACCCTGGCCAGTATTGCCACCCAGGTCGAAGAGATGAGCGGTGGTGAACCGATCGATCAGGATTGGTTGCGACGGGTGACCGGACTTGTCACTTCATTGAAGATGCTGAAGTGGCGTTACACCGATGGAACCACCGGGAATGGCCGTGCCAAGATGGGCATTTTGAATGCAACAGGGTGTTCTTCCGTGTGGGGAAGCACCTATCCCCTCAACCCTTATCCTGTGCCTTGGGCCAATCATTTGTTCCAGGATCCCGCTTCGGTGGCCATGGGGATTTTTGAAGGTCACATGGCAAAAATGGCGGAGGGTTTCAAAGCCATCCGCATGGCTGAGATGGAATTGTCCGGAAAATATAATCCGAGCGAACACGATGAATTCCTGACCTATTTCAACTGGCATCAATTCACCGACGAAGAATGGGAGCTTTGCCCGCCTGTGGTGGCCTTGGGCGGTGATGGAGCGATGTATGACATCGGTTTCCAAAACCTGTCCCGTGCACTCATGTCCGGCAAGCCAATCAAGGTGCTGGTGCTGGACACTCAGGTTTATTCCAATACGGGTGGCCAGGCCTGCACCTCGGGATTCTTTGGTCAGGTGTCCGACATGGCCCAGTATGGCAAGGCCATCAAGGGCAAGGAAGAGATTCGCAAGGAAATGGGTTTGATCGGCATGGCTCACCGCACCACGTATGTTCTGCAGAGCGCCATCGCCAATGCGAACCACATGATCGAAGGTTTCATTCAGGGATTGAAAACCCGTCGACCTGCCTTGTTCAATATTTACACTTCCTGTCAGCCGGAACATGGCATTGGGGATGACAAGAGCCATGATCAGGCCAAGCTGGCCGTCGAATCTCGCGCCTATCCGCTGTTTAAATACAATCCGGACCTGGGCACCCGTCCTGAGGAATGTTTCGATCTGGAAGGCAATCCGGCCTCAGATCAGCTCTGGCCGACCTATACCTTGAACTACAAGGAAGGGTTGCGCGACAAGTCGATGGAATTGCCCATGACATTTGGCGATTTTGCTTTGACCGAGATCCGATTCCGAAAACATTTCCGAATCGCACCTCCGGATACTTGGAACGAGAACATGGTGCCGCTGGACGAGTTTATCGAGTTACCTGAAGACGAGCGTGAAGGGTGTTACCCTTACGTTTGGAGCGTGGATCGCAAGAATCAACTCACCCGTTTGCTGGTCGCGGCTCCCATCGTGCATGCGTGCGAGGAGCGCCGGGATTTCTGGATCATGCTGCGCGCCATTGCCCGTGTGGATGATGGTCAGGCAAGCGAATCCGAAATAGAGGATCGTGTCAGGGGAGAACTCACCCGCAGATTGGCTGCCGGATTGACACAATTAATGGGGGGAGACGGGGCCAGCGCTGCGACAGCTTTGACTCAGGTGGCGGATACTTCACCTGGTGAACCGTCGGGAGACAATGGATCTTATCAAGCTCCCTGGATCGATACCCCACAGTGTACCTCATGTGATGAATGCATTAACATCAACCCGAACATCTTTGTTTACAACGAATCCAAAAAAGCAACTATCAAGGATCCCGACGGAGGTCCTTACAAGGATCTTGTCAAAGCCGCCGAACGATGCACGGCGCAGGTGATTCATCCGGGATTACCAAAAGATCAAAATGAAAAAGGTGTTGATAAACTGATTGCTCGCGCAAAGAAATTTAACTGACGATATGTGATATGGCCTTCTTTGGGGGTAAAACATTCGCCCACGGCATTCATCCGCCGGGCTTGAAAGAGGAAACGCGTGGTTTGGCCATTCGTCAGTTTCCCTTTGCGGGCACTTTGGCTGTCCCCTTGTCGCAACACATTGGGAAACCTGCCGTGCCGATTGTGCAGGAAGGACAAGAAGTCACCCGAGGGCAGTGCATTGCCAAACCGGATGGGTTTATTTCGGTGGCCATGCATGCTCCGGCTTCAGGCACGGTGCGCAGCATCAGTTTGGTTCCCAGTATAACCGGACGCATGGTCAAAGGGATCTTCATCGAGCCGTTTGCGGCTTCCACCCAGGAAATCGCCGAAGGTAAACCATGTGATGCCGAGACCGCGACTCCTGAGGAAATCGTTGCGGCGATACAGCAAGCCGGGGTGGTGGGGCTCGGTGGAGCAGGTTTCCCGACTCACGCGAAATTAAAAATTCCGGACGGAAAACACGTTGACACGCTGATCATCAATGGCGCCGAATGTGAACCCATTTTGACGACCGATCATCGCGTGATGCTGGAGCATACTGCGGATATTTATGCTGGCATACCTTATCTGATGAAAGCCACCGGCGCCGAGCGTGTGATCATTGCGGTCGAGTCCAATAAACCGGATGCGGCGGAAGTCCTCCGGGCCGCCATGCCGAAGGATTTGCCGATTCAAGTGGAAGTGCTTCCCGTCAAATACCCGCAGGGCGCCGAAAAAATGTTGATCACGGCGTTGACGGGCCGACAGATTCCATCGGGCAAGTTGCCGCTGGACGTGCATGTGGTCGTAGTGAATGTCGGAACGACCGCCGAGATTGGCCGTTTGTTGCCCAACGGCAACGGGATTCAGGAGCGTGTCATTACCGTTGGCGGTCCTGGTGTGAAGAAGAAAGGCAACTATCGAATTCAGATCGGCACGCCATTGCGGTTTGTGTTGGAATCAGTGGGGGTCGAAGATGATATCACGCGCGTGTTTCAGGGCGGCCCGATGATGGGACAGGCGGTATCCAGTCTCGACATTCGGGTCACCAAAGGGACCACCGGGATTATTGCGTTTACCGAACGCGAGAGTGGGAGCCTGAACAAACGCAAGGAGTATCCTTGTATCCGGTGCGGATACTGTGTGGATGTCTGTCCGATTTTCTTGAATCCCTCGCAATTGGGGCTCCTGGCCTCCGCGGGAAATCATCAGCGCATGGTCGAGGATTTTCATCTCATGGACTGTTTTGAGTGTGGATGCTGCACCTTTGTGTGTCCGTCCCACATCCCACTGGTTCAAAAATTCAGGGTCTCCAAAATGGCGGTCCGTAAAGCAAAGGCACCGGCATGAAGAAGTGGACAAAAGTATTGGAAATCCGAAGTTCGCCGCACATTGCCAGTGGTCATAGTGTCGACACCATCATGTTCAACGTGGTGATGGCTCTTTTGCCGGCAGCTGCTTTTGCTGTTTACTTGTTCGGCTTGGCTGCGCTTTTGACGATCGGTACGGCGGTGGCTGCTTGTATTGCTTTTGAACATGTTTTCTGCCGACTTGCCGGTCAGGAAACCAGTGTGGGGGATTGGTCTGCCACGATCACCGGATTACTTTATGGCCTGACATTACCACCCGGCCTTGCGCTTTGGATGGTGGTGGTCGGGGCCTTTGCAGCCATGGGCCTGGGGAAATTTCTTTTTGGCGGGCTGGGCTATAATCCGTTTAATCCGGCGTTGGTGGGGCGTGCCATTCTGCAGGCTGCTTTTCCGGTTGCGATGACCACCTGGCCTGACATGCCGGTGAACCGTTTTGCATCGCTTCCGTCCTCAACCCTGGCTTTGCCGTTCACTCAGCCCACCTACGATGCGGTTTCCGGCGCCACGCCTTTGTCTGCCTGGAAATTTGAACAGGTAATGACTTCATCCCGTGATTTATTCTTCGGAACCGTTGGTGGAAGCGCCGGGGAAACCTGTGCGGTGTTGATTCTTCTGGGAGGGATCTATCTAGCGATTCGAGGCATGATGAATTGGCGGATTCCGCTCGCGGTTTTGTTCACGGTGGCCCTGATCAGCGGTGTTTTACATTTGGTTGACTCGGGGCGATATGCCGGGCCGGTTTTCATGACGCTTTCGGGTGGTTTGATGTTGGGGGCCGTTTTTATGGCCACAGACATGGTGGCATCACCCATGACACATCTTGGGAGCGTGGTGTATGGTGTGCTGATTGGTTTGCTGGTGGTGGTGATCCGGGTCTGGGGGGGCATGCCGGAAGGTGTGATGTATGCCATCCTCCTGGGAAATGCGGTGTCGCCTCATATTGATAATTGGATCCAGCCAAGAGTTTACGGAACACAGAAAGAGAGGGCGGAATCATGAGTGAGGAGAATGCTTCTGTAAAGCCAGCTCAATCTGCCCAAAAGGCGAAAATCTGGCCGATGTATCGAGCTGTTGTTGGTTTGGGGTTTCTTTGCGGATTTATCATTGTGGGGGTGTACGAAGGGACC
>Ga0255770_10001724_pt1 | contig 20141 bp, 20 predicted proteins | sample 071ome_22_FD_179968 | JGI IMG/M metagenome (GOLD analysis project Ga0255770, IMG submission 179968) | Coastal salt marsh microbial communities from the Groves Creek Marsh, Skidaway Island, Georgia - 071404AT metaG (version 2) | ecosystem: Environmental > Aquatic > Marine > Intertidal zone >...
GCTAATGCAGAAATACAGGATTGGGAGGAGTCGCGGCGTGGGGATCTGGTGTGTAGGGTAGGATTTTCTCCTCGCTTAGATCGGTTTCCCTCGCGCCGCGTTCCTCACGTTACGCCTCTTAGAATGGCACTTCAAAGATTAAGTCCGCATATTGGCGGTTGTCGTTTAGCGCGAAAGAATCTTCATCAATACTGCCAATAGCGCCTAAAACGTCACATTTTTGGTCATAACACGTTGTTTTTGCGTCAAATCGCGCTGTGTTGGTTCAGGACGTCGCATTGAGTCTGCTACTGGTTTTTCAGACCGGGATGTTCAGCTTAATTTGGCTTTAGCGGCCAGAGCAGGCACCGCTGACTTGTCCGGGACGTCCAGAAAGTCCGGTTGTTGGTAGGTGGGATTGGGATAGTCGTAATATCCCTTGCCGGCGAGTAAACCCATTCGCCCCGTGTCGAGAAAATGCTCTTGAATATAAGCGGCATTGGTGAGCATCTCCTCGTCGCCCAATTGCGTTCCCCAGTAAGTGAAGATCTCGCGCAGGGTCCCCATGCCCACCATATCCATGATTCCACAGGGACCCATGGTGCAGCCGCGATTCATGATCATGTAGGTGCGGTCAACCGTCTCGTGATCTGCGACCCCTTTGGTAACGAGGGATTGAGCCGCTTGGAGTAGGGGCACCAGCAAGCTGTTACAGACGTAGCCATTTTGCTCACGGGAAATCGGTATCGGGACCATGCCGATTTCAACGGCATAGGCGGTGAGCCGGGTCAGGGTATCGTCCGAGGTCTCCGGTGCGCCCATGATTTCCGCAATGTTCAAAGCCCAAATCATGTTGGCAAAATGCAGTGCACCAAATCGATCCGGTCGACCCGTTTCGGCGGAGAACATGGAAGGCAGCAAGGTGGATGAGTTCGTTGCGAGAATCGTCTCCTCCGGCATGATGGTAGCGAGCTTCTGATACACATCTATTTTGATGTCGGGCACCTCGGGCACAGCCTCGATCACAAGGTCAGCGTTTTGTGCCGCCTCGGTAAGATCAGTGGTGAAAGTCAGCCGCGATTTTGTCGCCGCGATATCGTCCTCACTGGCATTAAGATCAGCGGTATAAATAGCCGCATAGCCCGCGTGCGCGGCGCGACAGTTTTCAAGACCTTCTTCCGATATGTCGTAGACAGTGACCTGTTTGCCCATGTACGCGCTATGCCAGGCGATCTGTCCACCTAGGGTGCCGGCGCCGATCATGGCGACGTTTTCCAAATGGGATTCTGACATTGTGGTTTCCCCCGTTTTTTGGTTTTTGTCCGTCTTTTCAAAATGGTGCGTTCGTGACCGTTGTCAATACAAACGCGCCGTTGTTGAACCACAGTATTAAAGCGGGCGCGACGATGTAAACCGCAAACCCAACCCTTGTCGCCTTTTGCTACCCGAGCACTGACAAGGACCGGATCAGCGCTGCTTCCGCAGATCCCACGATGCTGGCGGAGGGAGTCAAGCCTCTGGCGGATTGAGTCAAGAAGCAGATGATCAGAGACATTCCAATAGTCTCGAGGTATGAATACACAAGGAGAGACATGATGAGAGCGTTTATTACAGCTATGTTGATTGGTTTGGGTGCAACCAGCGCCTTCGGGCAGTCGGGCACTGTGGCTCCGATCGATAGCACCAATCACGTGGGATCCCTGCTGGAGGAGTGGTTTGGGGGTGAGGCGTCAGAGAGCGCCGAGATTTCAGCCCTTTTGGAAGAGCTGCTTGCGTTGGTGGAGTCACTCGATTTTCAGGAGTTGATCGATCGATTAAGCGCGCTTGATTTTGATGAGCTGGGCGCAGAGATACAGGATCTGCGTGATGAGTTGAATCTGTATCGCTATGGGTATGTCGGTGTTGCCGAGGTAGCAGTTCCTGAAGATGCCACGATGCCCTCCTTTTGGAACCTATCCAAGCTGTGTCAGGACACCTTTGGTGAGGACGCGAGATTGGCGAGAACCAGCGACATCGCTTATCTACTGGAGCGCGGAGAATTGCAGTGGGACGGCGTTGAGCGCGCGGTTTTTAAATCGAGCTACCCCATCCCTTACAAAGATGGACTTTACGATACGTTGGTCAGCGCGCCTGTTAACGTGGATGGTTTGGTGATCTTTGATGCGGCATCAGATCGTTTCGTGACCACGGATTCAGCGCGTACCGCCACCCCAGCATGCAGTGCGAAAGCTCGTTGATACGATGAGCCCCGCCGAGGCGGGGCTTTTTTGTTGCTAAGGCATCATTAGCGCCAGGATCGCGCGAGATTAAGTTATTGAGTCTCGGGGTTTTGCCCAATCCAAACGGGTCCCGTGCCGTAATTAGACTCCAGATCCTGCGCCACCTGCTGGGCATCTTCTTTGGCCTCTAATCCGATCACCCGAACCCGGAAAAGTGTCCTTCCTTCATCAGTCGACATCTCCTGAACAACGGCGTCAAAGCCGCTGTCAGTGAGTCGCGCGCTGAGGTTGACTGCGGATTGCGCTACCGAAAAGGCTCCCACATTGACGAACCAGCCGCCCGGTGTCGGTACACTCGCGGATTCCTGTTCCGCATCGGGGGTCTTGTCAGCTGCCACCGCCGGGCTACTCGTCTCACTCGTTTGCTCGGGAACACCACTGTCAGCCACATCGGGCGCTGTCATTGCGGTTGCTTCCTGCAAGCGGGCGATCTCAGCCATCGCCAGTTCGTAGTCGCGATACAAGCCATCTAGCTGTAGTTTCAACGCGGCGTTATCGGTCTCGAGCGCAGATAGCGCGGAAGCGTCTACCGTGCTCACGGATTTCGCCTGTGATTGGTTGCGCTCCAATTCGTTGATTCTGGCCTGCAATTCGCCTCTTTCCTCAAACAGGCCCCAGCCGCCGACGGAGATCAGCACGATCGCAACCAACCCTACCAACATGGGCCAAACTGAACGTGAGGTCGCCACCTCCGGCGCAGCCGTTCCTACGGCGGTCAGGGGCATCTCGAGGCGGTCGTCATTTTCGTCCGAGTTATCCTCATCATCGTCTTCGAAGTCATCTTCGTCCAGGTCGCCGTCATCCCCGTCGTCCTCGGGGTCGACGTCCTCTTCTTCGTCGTCGAGATCGTCCTCTAGGTCGTCGTCCTCGTAGTCATCCTCTTCGAGATCGTTGTCGTCCTCGAGATCTTCCTCGTCCAAATCTTCGTCTTCGAATTCTTCATCACGACCGACAAGATCACTTTCGGGGCTCGACCAGGAGGATTCATCATCCTCTGACATCTCATCGGAGTCGTCCTCGGTTGCCGATTCAGGCTCGGCGGAATCCGGATGGATTGCTGCGGCAAGTCCGCTGTCGACGAGCCAATCCTTCTCAGGTGCCTCGGTTGGTTCTCTGTCCGCTGGCATCGATAGATCATCGGCGCCTGAATCGCTCCAGAGTGGCGAGTCAAAGTCCATCTCGCCAGTTTCGGACAGGTCATCCCGCGGCACCGATGCGGCCGAATAGCTATCGGTCTGCTCGGCATCTGCCCATTCGGTACTGTCGTTGCCTCTATTGGGTGTTCCCGCCTCAGGGCGGTTTTCTTCTTCGTCGCGGTTATCCATCGCTAGCGGCCCCTTGTGTAACGCACGTGGTGTAATACGACTCTACACTAAAGTCTTTGCGAGTCGCGTACCGAAAACAAGCCAAAAAAATGCGACATATCAACAGCCTGTAAATTGCCGTTCTTTTATCACTGCCAGGCGTTACAGTAGAGGTCACGGTTGCGGAGTGTTCAGCTGGACATGTTGCGAATTTATACCCACGCGGAATGTCTCGAACATCAGGTGCCGGGGAGCCATCCCGAGCGTCCGGCCCGCCTCGCCCATTTGATCAAACATTTGGAACGTACCGGTTTTGCTCGAGATTATCCGCTAAGGGTAGCGCCTGATATAGAGCAAGCACGCATTGCAGCTGCTCACGATGCCTCGCTAATGCACCGCTTGAGTGAGCGATTGCCTGAAGACGGTTTGACACCCCTCGATCCCGATACTTGGCTTAGTCCAAACAGCCTGGCAGCCGCGCGGCACGCTGCTGGTGCAGTATGGCAAGGCGCGCTGGATGTGGTGGCAGGGGAAGTGGATCGCGTGTTCTGCGCGGTCAGACCACCGGGGCATCACGCAGAATCCGCAAGCCCCATGGGCTTTTGTTTACTGAACAGCATCGCTATCGCCGCGATCAATGCACTCACACTACCCGGTATAACGCGCGTTGCGGTGCTGGATTTTGATGTGCATCACGGAAACGGAACGGTCGAGATGTGTCGTTCATACCCTGACATATTGGTTTGCTCTAGCTTTCAGCACCCCTTTTACCCGGGCAGGTATGACGATCTGATTCAACCGAATATCGTGAACACACCGCTAGATGCGGGAATTTCGGGAGACACCTTTCGTCGTGCTTTAACAAAGTCGTGGTGGAGTGCTATCGAGTCGCATCGGCCGGATCTTATCCTCATATCTGCGGGGTTCGACGGACATCGTGACGATCCCCTCGCTAACTGGAATTTGGACGACGACGATTATGCTTGGGTGACAGGGGAGATTGTCGCGCTGGCAGAACAGTATGCGTGTGGGCGAATCGTGTCGGTGCTTGAGGGAGGGTATGACCTGGAGGCTTTAGCACGCTCTGCAATGGCGCATCTGTCGTCATTAGCCTCAGCTTGAGAGGCTCATTGTTGCTGAGCCTCTTGAATCGCGCCGTAGACGATATTTTTAATTTGACCGCGAAAATTGAAAGTGGACGAGGGTATGAGTTGCGCCATGAAGATCGCGTAGAGATCCTCCGTCGGATCTACCCAGAATAAGGTGGATGCCAGTCCGCCCCAATAGAAGTCTCCCTCTCCCACAGTCCCAGATGCGACTGCGTTCATAGTGGTCGCAAAGCCCAAACCAAATCCCACTCCCTCATTACTGGTTTCTGAAAAGCCGCCGACGGCCATCTGCGCCAGAGAGGACTTGCCCAAATGATTTCGCGTCATCAACTCCAACGTGGTGGGTGAAATCAGCTGTTTGCCCCTGAAGCAGCCTCGCTGGATCAACATGTCGCAAAAGTGGCTGTAGTCCTGCATCGTGCTCACCAGTCCCCCCGCGCCGGAGGGGCCGCTTGGTGGTGTACGGTAGTGACTCGTCTCGGGGTCATCCTGCAAACGCAGGGACTTGTTGGTTGCTCGCTCATAGCACGCTGAGAAGCGATCGAGTTTTGCATCAGGCACGGTAAAACCGGTGTCCACCATCTCCAGTGGCTTAAAGAGTCTTTCCTGCAGAAACTGCTCAAAGGGCTGGCCAGAAATCACTTCTACCAAATAGCCGCACACGTCGGTCGCCATCGAGTAGCTCCAGCGAGTGCCCGGATCATAGAGCAACGGCACGTTCGCCAATTTTTCGACGAACACTTCGAGGCTATCGGTGCTCCTTCGTGAGATACCCGCAGCCGCATAGGCACTGTCTACCGGTAGTTCCATCCCGGATAAAAATCCACCATAGGTTAATCCGGCGGTATGACACAGTAAGTGTTGGACGGTCATCGGCGATGTGGGTGCGCGCGTCACCATCGATTTGCCCTCGCCCTCAACCCACACCTGGTGCGAACGCCATGACGGAATGAACTTGTACACCGGGTCGGTCAGTTGAAATCGCCCTTCCTCAAACAGCATCATCAGGGCGATTGACGTCACCGGTTTGGTCATGGAGTAAATGCGAAAAATAGTGTCTGCGTCCATCGGCTTGCCGCGTGCCATGTCCATTTGGCCCATCGACGCATCAAACGCTGTAATACCGCGGCGCTTAACCAGGACCTGACAGCCAGCGATTTTTTCTGGGGTCAGGTAATGATCCTGAAGATGAGTGCTTAGCCTATCGAGCTTGTCCGGGCAAAAGCCTGCTGCACGTGGGTCGACGGTCATAGTGAGAGGTCACCAAGATTTTTTCGGGGTGGGCATCATAGAAATAAATTGGGTGACTGTCGTGGGGTATCTATTCCCGCGAAAGACAGGCACCCGGGGGTGCCCTCGTTATGTCAGGTGTGGATTGATCACCCGTGCCCGTAAAATGCGGTAGATGTCCTGAAACCCCTCGCCATGGGGTTTGCGGAATCTTTGTCTAAGCCAGCGGGTTTCTGGTCCGTAGCGATACTGGATAAAGTGACTGACCTCGTGCGCCACCGTGGCCGCTAGCGCCATCTCTACTGATACCGAGGCCCGAGAACCGATCACCGGATCTTTGGCGAATTTTGGATATTCCAGGATCTCGCCGGAACCGCGTTTGAGCGGCGATAGATCGATCGTAATGCCTTTGGCGCAGGCGGATGATCGATGCCCGGCGAGCTTCACAGTAAGGGTTAAATCTGTTTTTGCCGTTTGGTAGTCAACGGGCAGTTCGTAGTGCTTGAGCGTGATTTCGCGCAAGCATCGCTTGACCCATCTCACGACTGTGTCGCGCTCTACGGCCGTTACCCCCGATTTTTTAATCACTCGCATCGCGATAGTGTAGCCGGTTGTTGCTCGCTTCACGGGGTTGCTGGGATAGCGCCGCTCGGCGGGTTACGATCTTCGTCACTCAGACTGCCGAAGATGCCACACCATTCTTCAAGACTGACTCATGCGTCTCATGGAGGTGTAGTAATGACCACACCAGAATACGACCCTGTTCCGTTGCAATACCCGGCGCCGTTGCCTGCAGCTGAAATGAATGCGCGAGCACACGCATATTTTGAGGTAATGAGCCAAAGAAGAACGGTCCGCGAATTTTCCGCGGAGCCCGTTCATCGGTCGGTGATCGAGGCGTGCGTTATGACCGCAGGTTCTGCACCCAGCGGCGCTAATCATCAGCCCTGGCACTTCGTCTGCATCAGCGACCCGGTGACCAAGCGTGCGATCAGAGAGGCCGCGGAGCGCGAGGAAGAGGCTTTTTATGGGGGCAAAGCGGGTGACGCGTGGCTTCAGGATATCAACCCGCTCGGAACCAACGCCTCGAAGCCCTTTTTGGAGGAGGCTCCGTGGTTGATCGCCGTGTTCGCTGAGCGATACGGCGTGAACGATGCCGGTGAGCGAACAAAAAATTACTACGTACCCGAATCAGTGGGTATCGCGACGGGTTTCTTGATTGCCGCACTCCATCATGTGGGGCTTGCCACCCTGACCCATACGCCCGCGCCAATGAAATTTTTGAATACCATTCTTGGCAGACCCCAGCGGGAGAGGCCCTTCGTCCTACTCGTAGTGGGGCATGCCTCTCCCACCGCGACCGTGCCACGTGCGGCAGGGGTAAAAAAACCGCTCTCTGCCATCGCCAGCTTTATCTGAGTTCCCATGAGCCATCACGAGGTCATTGTTGTCGGGGCCGGACTGTCGGGGCTCATTGCGGCGAGGGATTTATCGCGAGCGGGGCGCGAGGTGATTGTTTTAGAGGCCAGAGACAGGGTAGGTGGCAGGACCTGGACTGTGCCTTTTGAGGCGGCGGATTGCCGGGTTGATTTGGGCGCAGAGTGGGTGGCGCCAGAGCATCATCGGGCGATGGCTCATGAGCTCAACGCCTACAATTTGCTTCTGGAGTCGCCGCCCGCAATGCCGTCAGCACAGGGAGGCGCTCCTCCTGTGCAGCCTTCCGAGTCCATTGAGCGCTTGCTAAACCGATGCAAGGAAGCGGCGGCCTGTATCGATGTTAGCAAGCCCGATTGGTACAGAGACGGGCGAAGCGTCGATCGCACTGTGAGCGAATTCCTGAATGAGATAGAGGTACCTCCCGAACAGGTTGAACCGTTTTTGGCTGAGAGTTTTGCGCTGCAAGGGGGGCACCCTGATGACTACAGCATGCTGAACCTCATCCATGAGTTTGCAGCGTTTGGCAGTGTTGAAGGTGCGTTTTCTGCCGCAGAGTATCGCGTCGCGGAGGGTGCGCAAGCGCTCGCTGCGGCACTGGCGAGGGAATGCGGTTCGGCAGTCTGGCTCAATTGGGAAATCAAGCGCGTCGACCTCAACGAAAAGGGGGTGGTGATTGAGGGACCCAGGGGCAAGTTGACGGCTGAACTCGCGATTATGGCGGTGCCTGTAAATGTGCTCTGTGATCTCACGCTAGCGTTCCCAATTCCCCGGGTCGCGCAGTCGCTGATTGCTGCGGGGCATGTGGGGCGTGCAGCTAAAGGTTGGGCCGCCGCAATATCGCGGCAGTCCGTGGCGTCCGTGGGTTGGCCAGATGCCGTGGAGGTTTACAGTCGACCTGGCTCTCGCGCTGAGGCGATTTGTACCTTTGGTGTTGCCATGCCTGATCATGCGTCGGCGCTTGAGCGTGGTTGGTCTGCTCTTGGTCAACGTCATCCCGAGGCATCGCTTGAGGGAGTATTTTTGTCCCACGATTGGATAACGGACCCCTTTGCAAAAGGTACGTGGATGAGTATGGCGCCCGGTCAAGCCCCAGGCCTACACGCGCTGGCAAATATGCCGCCACCTTGCCTGTTTGCGGGGGGTGATGTGTCGCGGGGTTGGTATGGCTGGATGGAAGGCGCAGTAACGTCGGGGCAAGACGCCGCGCTCAGGGCGAATGCCTATTTGGAGACAGGTGCGGTGGTGCCTGCGACTGCCTAGTGCTGGGGGTCGCAGAGACTCATGCAGTCGCGAGTGAAAACAGGGGTTCTTTGCGTTGAGTCGCCTGATGGCGCCCGGCTATCGCGCGCATTTTTTCTTACATCAGATGAAACAGGGCGCTGCCAATGAGAGTTCCCATCGCGTAACCCAAGACACCGACTAACACCCCCGGCGTAATTTGATCGTGCCAGCCTTTTGCAGCCGCCATCGCGGGCGCGGTAGTGGCACCCAGTACTGCCGCGTTGGAGGCTGTCAGCAGTTCGGGCAAGGAGAGGTTAAGCCATCGCCCAACAACGAGCAGACAAACGAGATGAACCGTCAGCAAGATAGTCACCAGCGCAATCAGGATGGGTGCGACGGTCAGCATGGCGGCAATATTGGCGCCGGCGGCGATTGAGCCAAAGAATGGGAACGACAGCACAATGCCCAATTCAAAGCCCCCTGCACACCAGAATCGCACGCGGGGTAGGCTCGTCGCGACCAGTAACGTGAGCAGGGTGAGCCAGATGTATCTCAATCCGGGTAGTTGACTGAGCGTCGTGAGTGCGTCCGCGCTGACAACGAGCAATGAGGCGATGGCCAGCGCAAAACAGAGCGACCGCGCCGAGGGAGCCGACAGTTGCTCGGTTTTTGCTGGTTGAGGGGTGGTGGGTTGCCGATAGCGGCGCGCGAGCCAACCCACAGTGGGTAGCAAGCCGAGAATGCTGAGGTATAAGGCGCTGAACAGATTATCCGCCGCGGTCGCAGCCGAGAAAAAAGAGGGATCCCGAATCAATCCCGTGATTTCTCCCAGTGCCGCGTAGTTCACCGAGCCGCCAATATAGGTTGCGGCGAACAGGCCCGCGATGGCCGCTTCTTTTTGACTGGCTTCGATCCCGGCATCGACCGCGACCCCGCTGAGGTCCAATACCGCAACGGCTGCCAGCACCCCGAGCACCGTCCCAGCGGAGGCAATCGTAAAGGCTGCCAGTGTGCGGTAGGCCTCCCGAAACAGCCTCCTGATGTCACCCTGGAGCAGAAAAAGCGGTATCAGAATAGGCACCAGATACTCAAACACGAAGTCGTAGGTCTGTGCCTGATGGGGTATGACGCCCAGATTTGCGGCGAGCACCGATAAAAGAATCACTATGACCGTACCGGTCAAGACGGCGCCCAAACGCGTTCGTTCAAGCCAGAAGGCCAGTGCCGAAATGCCCATCAGCGCAGCGAAAATGCCCAGGTGATTGTCGGGTGAGAACATAAGGCGGAGATAAAAAAGGAATTCGGTATGATGCTACTTCACGGCACGGATGCAAGTCACGGCTGATCAGTTCAATTTGGATTAGAGAGGAAATCAACATGGGGGAACCGTCTGGGGAACCGCAAAGACAGCTCAACGTCTTGGGGCTGCCCATTGAGCTGTGTTGTATGGATCCGGTTACCGGCTTTTTTCGGGACGGCCACTGCCATACGGGACCGCATGATCACGGGCGTCATACGGTCTGTGCCCAGATGACGGAGGACTTTCTGACTTACTCCGTGGCAGCGGGCAACGATCTTGTAACGCCAATGCCCCAGTACGATTTTCCCGGTTTACAATCGGGCGATCGCTGGTGCCTATGCGCGATGCGTTGGCATCAGGCTCACGAAGCGGGGATGGCACCGAGGCTTTATTTGCGTGCGACTCACCAGAAGACGCTCGAGATTATTCCGCTGGCTGTGCTCAAGCAGTTCGCGTTGGATCTCTCTTGATCGAGAGCGCTTGCGACAAGATCAGGATCCCGTTTTTGGGTTAAAAAGCGTGGCGCCGAACATGCCCGCTGTCATGGCGAGGCAGAACACCACAGTGGTGTCGTAGCCATAGACAACGCTCACCAAAGCGGGGCCGGGGCAATAGCCCGATAACCCCCAGCCCACCCCAAAAATTAGCGAGCCTCCGATGAGTCGGCGATCAATGGTTTTGAGCGTGGGCATGTTAAAGCTTGATGCCAGTAAGGGTTTGTCGCGCCGTAAAATAGCCGAGGTCATGGTGAGGGTTACCAGTAGCGCTCCCCCCATGACAAATGCCAGATCAGGCAACCATGCACCTGTGATGTCGAGAAATCCCTGCACCTTGGCTGGATCAGTCATGCCAGCGAGGGAGAGTCCCATGCCGAACAGCAGCCCCGAGAGGAGTGCGGGCCATGATTTCATAAAGCGCCTCCCATCACATGCCGGATTACGAAAACCGTCAGTACACCTGCAGCCATAAAAGTGACGGTCGCGACGATGGATCGCAAAGATTGCCTTCCGATTCCACAGACCCCATGTCCACTGGTACAGCCTCCACCAATGCGGGTGCCAAAACCCACCAGCAACCCGCTTAAGGCAACGAGTGATAGGGGGGTGTTCGATTGGTCGGGTATCGGGATACCCATCACGGTGTGAACGATGAGTCCGCCAACGAGGAGCCCCGCCACAAAAAAACCGCGCCACTGCCGGTCAGGCCCAGCCATGACGCCCCAGACGATGCCGCTGATGCCGGCCACTCGGCCCAATGAGAACAGAAGCCACATGGCTGCAACACCGAGCGTCAGCCCGCCCAGCAGTGGCGTGATATAGGTTTCCAACAGTTCTATCGCACTCATACTCAGCGTTGCCTTATACCGTTATGGGGCGTTGAGGGGCGCGGATTATAGTCCAGAGACCAGGTTGTTATCGAGGGGGAAGGCGCTGAGAAAACTGGCGCCTTGCCGGGCGCCAGAGGTCATTTTTAATGGCTATTTTTGTGGCGTGTTTTACCAGCCAGATGCGATCAGCGCAGCTTCTTGCTGAGGTCCCAGCGCCACGTCTGCGGCAGTCTCATCAATGAAACGAGCGACTTTTTCCGTATCCCCTGCGCCAGCGGGACGATATTGTGTTTCCCGCTCAAGAAACACTTCACTGCCAACAACTTGATTGACCCACGTTCCTTCGTCGCGGCAGGCTACACCGCGCCAATGTGACTCGTTATGCGCCAACATAAACTCCCGGCACCAGCGCCCATCAGCTGCAGGGAAGGTGAGTACCGACCTGAAATCGCGTGCGCCATCTAATTGCTCCCAGCCAGAGGCGCGAGACGGGGAGTGCTCGAGTGCTTGTGCGAGATGCTCATCCATGGTCATGGGATTGAAGGTAGATTGCTCAGTGATCAACGAGAGCGCCACCACCGCCATGACCGAAGCGGCAATTGCGCCGGTCGCCCACTCTCTCCAACGGGCAGTGGGCTTGAGGATGGCAACATTCTTTGACTGGATCAGCGCGGTCAGCGCTTGCCCTGCATCAGCGCTGTGGCTGGCGTAGAGTTTTTTAACCAGCCGATCGCTGTTCTCCATCGCGGACAATCGCGCTCGTAAGGCGGTCTCTCGCTTGAGACGCCCTGCAAGCGAGATGGTGCGCTCTGCGTCCAGCTCGCCATCGATGTACATAGACAGCAGATGATCATCATCGACCCGCATACCGTCCATATCAACTACGTTTTTACTATCGTCTTTCATCTGTCTCTTCCTGTGCCGGTCGACCTGTCCCAAGTAGGTCGGGTTGCACATGGGAGGCTTAGGCCTCTCTCTCTGTTTTCCACTCCAAATCTTCAGTCAGGGCCTTTCGGGCCCGCGCGACACGACTCATGATCGTGCCAATAGGTACTTCTAAAATCGTGGCTGCTTCCGCGTAGGAACAGCCTTCTACCGCTACCTGGACCAACGCCGCTCGCTGCTCCGGAGGTAGGCGCTCCATTACCGCCGAGACCCGGTCGAGTTGCACTGACTCTTCGGAGTTCTCTGCGGTGGTGCCAGCGCCCTCAACCGCTCCTTCTGCTTGCGCGTAACGATTTCGCACATCTCTCGAGCGAATTTCGTCAATCCAAAGGTTTCGGCAAACCCGGTGAGACCACTTCGCAACATGAGCATCCGCCGGCATTCCCTTCTCCAACAACCTCTCCACAGTGACTTGGAGAAGGTCGTCAGCGTCTGAGGGATCCGACGTTAACGACAGACAAAACCGCTTAAGCCGCGGTAATTCGTCGATAAGTTCCTGCCGCTGTTGCGCTGTAAGACTCGACATATTTACCCTATTACCCTACTGACGTTTCAGAGGGGGGGTTATTCCCCCATATTCGCGAGGTATTTGCACTGATTCAGCCTGCCTTAAATCGATGCAAACCGGTTAGACTCCCATGATGACCAGCCTAAAACCGCCACTACAAGCCAATTATTTCCGCATAAAGCGGCGGGTTTTTGTGCTTTTACGCGCGTGGTTTATGGTCGGAGTTTGCATTTATTCGCCGCATCTGTCCGCTCAAGAGGTGGAAGATCAGGTGTCAGAGATCGTGTCAGACCTTACGGAAGAGCGCATCGAGCAAGTCATGGAGGATTTGCTGGCAGACATTGAGTCTCGCATCACCGAGGATTCCTTGCGAATTCAGACAGACCATTGGTTGGTGATGGCCGAGGCCGATGTGTTTGCCGAATTGGAAGAGGAGGGGTATCTCTTCGAGACGGTCAGCGAGCTTGAGGGCCTTGGGTTTTTATTGGCGGAGGTGGCGGCTCCGGCAAGCTTTGACCTTTCTGCTACTCGGGAAGGGATTTATGACGTGATCGGTGGAAAAAGCGCCGACATTGACTTAAACCATCTCTATACAGCCGGTATCCCCAATGCCATGGAGGAGCCGGCTGATCTTGTTGGCGTGGCCCCGCGGGAGTTACTGCCGACTCCCCCTGATTTGTCAGACCTTAATTTACGCATTGGCATCATTGACAGTAGCGTTGATCGAACTCACAGCACCTTCGCCAGCGCATCTATCACCACAAAGCGGTTCGTCGATAATGAGAAGCCTCCCAACCAGCATGGCACGGCTATCGTTTCTATTATTGTCGGCGCGGATCCTCTAGCCTTGGGGCTCGCCCCCAGAGCGGAGATCTTCGCTGCGGAGGTTTTTGATCAAAATGAGGAGCTGGGTGAATTTGCCAGCACAGTGAGTTTGATCAAAGCGCTGAATTGGCTGGTGACGGCAAAGGTATCGGTGATCAACATCAGTTTAGCTGGTCCTCCCAATCGGTTGCTCGAGACGGCGCTACATCGGGTGAGACATAAAGGCATTCTTGCCGTGGCGGCGGCAGGGAATGGCGGTCCCATGGCACAACCCATGTATCCCGCCGCATACCCTGAGGTGGTTGCTGTTACCGCTACTGATGAACGCGGCAGAGCATTTCGGCTGGCCAACCGTGGCGAATATGTCGATATCGCGGCGCCCGGCGTCAACATTCGCCATGCCCGCGCGGGCGGGGGCTTTATTGCGTCTTCGGGCACTTCCTATGCGGTGCCTTTTGTTACGGTTGCGGCTGCGAGGCTCATGCAGTCCGCGTCTGAACCCGCAGCGATGCTAGATCGGTTATATGCCAGCGCTCTCGATGTCGGTGCGCCGGGAAGAGATCAAATCTACGGTTATGGCCAGTTGCGCTTCTAGGTTTTGGTGGCTCTAGAAGGACAGTCTGAATTCTGTCCCCACAACGAGGTCGTTGTATGCGGCGGTCTCGAGGTTGGAATCGTAATCTGAATTTTTGAGGTGTAGTGCCACCGAGACATATTCGGTGAGTAAGAGTCTGATTTCTCCAGAGAAGCGTACCCGAGTGTCTTCGCGCTCTGTATCGATTGCCGGGTCGGGCGCTTTGTACTGACGGTCCTCTACCTTGGTTTCCAATTCAAATTCGACGGGCACGGATCCCAGCGAGGCTCGATGAACGTAGCGCAGCTTGACTGCGTGGGATTCATAGTCGTACCGGTTAGCATTCGCATCGTCGACACGATAGGTATACCCAAGCAAGGCGTAGCGTTTGAGGCCACGAATGAAGTAGTAACTATCCAGTGAGACGGAGTGGCTGTCCGCGCCCCGCCCCGGCCGTCGCTCAATTTCCTTTTCACCGTAGACGTACTCACCGCGAAGAAACCATTGCTTACTTATAAATCGTGCCACATAGGGTGAGATGCGGGAGTAGGTGAGAAATTGCGCCTTGTTTAAATCCGCTGACACGTCGAACCAGTTAACACCGAGGGTAGTGTTGCCAAACTGGCCCTCGAGATTGATCCCCCATGATTCGGTCCGTCGATCTACCACAGAAAATTTCTTGTAGGCGTCGTCTACGATGCCTGCCGAAACCCTCAGTGTGGTGCGGTCAAAAAGCGTGATCAGCGCTGACCCTTTAGCTTCCAAACTGGTGACTTCGTCGGATTCTCCGGTGGCACGCTCAAGCTCATCAAGACCCACGTTATCGTCCCACGAGTAAGCGGCGGAAAGGTCTAATGCAAGCTCGATACCCGCAAAACTCTGCAGAGGCATGCAAGCGAATAGCAGCAAAATCAAGCTGGTGATGTTGAGGCGTTTATTCAGAGGGCTGACTTAAAGACGAGAGTGAGCGCGCAGTATAAGTTTGTAATTGGATGTTGTTGAGCTGGTGGTACGGTAATTTATACTTGCACGTCGCTTTTTGCTCTTTTAGGACTTTCTCATGTCGGCTCCAGCATCACAGCAAGATGCCATTCAGGCGTTTATCGATTTAGCTAACGAAATGAAAAATGAGGGGGCTTCGATTGAACTGATCTCGACAGCGTTGATGAGGGCCTGTGCGGTGTATTCGACCTATGCGGTGGCGGGTAATCAGGGTGCTCTTCATCAGACCGGTGTCGAAAAACTCGAGAAGCTCTTTGGGCAGCAATTGGCGATTGTGCAGAAGGCGAAGCTGGCGGAGGCCGAGTCTGGCACTACCTGATAGTGCCCACTGGCTATGGGGGCCGCTTTGGTTTTTAGCTCCCGTACAAGAGGTTGATTTTTTCAACGCCCATTCCCAAGGGCGCACGGTGCTCACTCTCCAGTTCGATTGAGGGCGTTGTAAGAGAGCGAAGCGGCTTATCCCTTAAGCAATGACTGTGGTCGTCCTTTGGCGTTGATGACAAACGCGTGCTCCGGCCCGAGATTGTGAGGGTCCATGACCCCGGCGCTATGTGCAATAAGCTCAACCTCTTTTCTTAAAGAGCGCGCGTAACTCGCCACTCTCTCGGCCTTGTTCTGCGGGTCTAGGCCTCGCTGCAGCTTTGGATTATGAGTGGTGATCCCTGTGGGGCAAGTGTTTTGGTTGCACTGCAGGGCTTGAATACAACCTAGTGCAAACATAAAGCCACGGGCCGTATTGACGCTGTCTGCGCCCAGGCATAGTGCGGCAGCTACGCCAGACGGATTCACCATCTTTCCAGAGGCGATCAGCTTGATGCGGTCGCGCAGCCCTGCGTCGCGCAATTTTTTATCGACGATCGGGACAGACTCCCAGACGGTTAAACCTAGATTGTCCATGAGACTTTGGGGGGCGGCGCCGGTGCCGCCGTCGGCGCTATCCAAAGTGATAAAGTCGGGCGCGCTGGCAATTCCCCTCGAATGGATTTTGCTGAGTAAATCGTCCAGCCAATCAGTTTGGCCTAGGACAAATTTGATGCCGGTAGGTTTCCCAGTGGTCCCGCGGACTTTAGCGATAAAATCCAAAAGGTCATCACTACAGCGAATGTCCGGGTGTCGATTGGGGCTGATTGAATCCTCGCCAATCGGTATCCCCCGAGTGGTGGCAATAATCTGAGTGACCTTTTCCCCGGGGAGAATGCCTCCCTTGCCGGGCTTAGCGCCTTGGGAAAGTTTGATTTCGAACATTTTGACCTGGGGGTTTTCTCCCAAGATCCTTAGCCGCTCTTCACTGAGGTTGCCGTTCGAGTCCCTAACGCCATATTTCGCTGTTCCAATTTGAAAAACCACATCGCAAGGTGCCGCTTCGTGGAGAGGCGCCATACCGCCTTCTCCAGTGTTCAACCAAATACCGGCTTTATGGGCGCCCATCGACAGGGCTTTTATCGCAGGCTCTGATAGCGCCCCAAAAGACATGGCAGAGATGTTGAAAAAAGATTGACTGGTGTAGGGCTGTTCGGCGTAACCCTCTCCGTATGTCACGAGTGCCTTCTCGTGCGCTGCGATTTCCTCATCAGTTGGTGGGAAGCCGGCATTTAGAAAAAATATATCACCGGGTTTATCCAGCGGCCGTGTCGAGCCGAAGGCCAGTGTGCCATCGAGTCCCTTTGCAGCTTTTGCAATCCAAGACCTTTGTGCCCTATTGAACGGCAGTTCCTCCCGGTCCATGGCAAAAAAGTACTGTCTGAAAAAGACCCCCATGTGTTCAAAGAAATAACGAAGCCGTCCTATGACGGGATAGTTTCTTCGAATTGCTTGAGAGGTCTGATTGATATCGACGATGTAGAGCAGCAATATTGTGAATAGGCCCCCCAAAATGGCTACGGCAAAGACCATATTGGTGATGTCCAAAATTGTGTCGAGAAGCGAAAGTACGGTGTCCATATTTTTTATTTTTCTCCGTCCGGCTCTGCTTTAGCGTTGTTGCAAGCTTAAAAAGTTTAATAGAAGGTCATTTGCTGGTGGTAGCTTAGGTATGAATGCTTGATGAAGAGCACACATACGTCGAGTTTTTTCATCGTTAAGCCATAAGGTCCCTAGATTTAACGCTCAGATCAGGAATATAGGTAAGTGTCGACCGCTAGACTTAATATTTACCTTATTTATTTTGGTGCTTATGCCGACCCGCGAGCAACCACCCCGCAGGGCTCTGATTACCGGTCGCCGTCAAGAATCGACGCCTCGGTGTAATTGTCTACAGTTTATCCAACGGCGGCCGTACTGTCGCATCTATTGTATTTTTTGCTTGAGGATGTAACCTCGGTGCTGTCGCCAGTGTGGGCCCATTAAGTTGTGGTGATTGATTTGCTGCGTGCAAAAACCTTATGCCTGTGGGCGTTAGCGCTGCTAACTGGATCGGGTCTTTCCTCCCTCAGGGTTTCGGCGCATGAATTAAATTTCGGTGATCCTGCCGTCTGCCCAATCTTCGAATACGTTCCCGGCACAGAAGTTCCCGTTTACCGGATATCGTCGCAAGAGGACGTAGACGGCTTTGCCGATGTCGTGGGCGGATCTTGCTCCATCCTGGACGGTATCTTGCAGATCGGACTCGAGGCAGGACAACCTCTCAGCCCCAACTTGTCCCCGATTACTGACTTATCGCCACTTACATGGCTCCAAGAAATCGGTGCGCTCAAGCTTCAGAACGTGCCTGGCTTGATCAATTTGAGCGGGCTGGAAAATTTAAGAGGTGAAACACAGTCGATCATCATTAGAGATGCCCCGCAGTTACGAAGTATTGAGTCATTGTCGGGGCTCTCTGGATTGTCGGATTTGGGGCACGGCGCGCTTGGTGTCGCAGTCGAGCGGACGGCTCTGAAATCTTTGTACCCAATAGGGGAGTTCACAGCTTACGATGGTTATTGGGACTTCGTTGTTCGTGAAAACCCCCTCTTGTCTGATTGCGCGTGGCCGGATGTTGGTGACAAGCCTGAAAACATAATACTGCGTGACAACTTCGTTGGCTGTAACAGCACTGCAGAGGTCATCAAATATAGAAACTACCACCGTCACGAACTAAAAATTGCCGTCCTGCCAGGTGGCAGGGTTTCACTGGATGAGCTTTCATCTAACTTCGTTATGAGTAGTGCTGGGTTATCTACGGGCGTCGGCATTACAGATCCACAATCAGAGGCTGATGAGGCCGAGGTGGCTTATTGGGGGTCAGTGCCCATCCCCAGTGGCTATGCGTTGGAAATAGAGGGATTGCCAGATCAGGGTTTTGACGGGAGGCCGATTGAGAGCAATTGCTACGGTGGTGTCCAATACTTTGGTGGCGAGCGCTGGGTTATCTCAAGTATGCGAGATGACTGCTATATCCTCATTTCGTTCGATTCTGAGGCACCTCGCTCTGGCAGTAACATTAATTTTCATTCTTCTATTTGTCGCGAAAAGACATCTGCTGTCCCCGCTGTGAACCTTGCTCATGGTAAGTCCGGGATTTCCAATACAGGTAACGAACCCATTGACATCCTTTGTCCGATTAGTCGGAAGTTCGAGCTAGGAATCAGAGCACTTTTAAAGCGGCTGTATGCCACCGTTCTGCATGAAATGCCCGATGCGTTCATGGATAGGCTTGAAGAGGACTATTTAGCGATGGATAAAGAGGCAACGGATATCGTCCGAGAACTTTACGCTGAAGTGCATTATCGGGCCGAGAGAGATACTGACTCGCAATTCGTTGCTGGTCTCTTCGCCGCCTTGTTTAATCGAGAAGGCAAAGACGCAGGAATCGAGTACTGGACAAACGAGCTGGCGACGCGAAGCCGTGAGGTGGTGCTAGAAGAATTTTTAAGGTCTCAAGAGTTTCTTGAGCTGAACGATTCACTTTGGCTGCCTAGGACTTCCGAGTCGTCCCGATTGGAGTTAATTTTTGCCACGGAGGAAAGCGTTCAGGACGCACCCGACGGGGTTTGCAGGCTATTTGACAACGCTCCCGCTGATGACTTGATGCTGGATTCGACGCAGGAGTTGGAATATTTCCGCGTGCCGACGGTAGCGTTAGCAAGCGGCCCTCTGACCTATGCTGTTGATTTTTCCGATGAGAGCCAGAAGGTAGGCAGCTTTGTTTTGGAGTGTAGCCTTCAGGCGGGTGTCAGAATCGCGGGGATGACTTTTCGTGATTAGTTTAATGAGGGTTTCTCAATTATGAATGAACGACTGCCTCGTATTGGCGTGGCTCTGCTGGTCGTCTGTGTCTCCACGGCGCTATCTGGGCTTGTCTCGGCTGAGGTTATTGTCTCTTCAGGCGTGGAATGCAATGGAGTAACGGAACTCCATAAGTCGCGCGCTGAGTGGCGACAATATGGGATCGTTAACTCGGAGCAGACCAAGGATATGTGGGTTTCGTGCCCTCTGGACCGTGTTCAGGGACTCCCGGCTTCTCCCCGGCATTTTACCTCTGCGCTGTCGTTGTTCCACCGCGGAACACAAGATGGGCGAGAGGCGCAGGCAACCTGTTACCTCGTGGAGATCTCGGCTGCTGGAATTGTGAAGGCGAGGAGCCAAAGCCTGTCACTAAAGGCTGGGCAACAGACGATGGCTGGATTCTGCGACGCGCAACCTCGCGATTTTTTCAACTCTTATGCCTTTATCTGTAGGCTTACACCTGGCGCTGGTATTTCTACTCTGATGACTGAGAGTCATGTGCCCGGTTGGGAGAATTCAATATTGGCGGAGCAAATCGGGGAGTCTGGCGCGACGTGTGTCGACGGTTCGTAATTCAGACAGTAAGGTTCTGTGTTCGAATCGCCTGGACTGAACACAGACATTTCGCCTTCAGTGACGATGAAGTTCGCTGGAACTTCGTCTGAGATAAAAAATACGACCCTTAAGATACGTAATGGTCGGATGAGTATTTTGGTGCGACTGATTGTGCATCACCCCCTCCTGAAACTCTAAAGCCGTCTGAGATTTCAGAGGTCCTTCAATAGGTTGGATATTTTAAATATCTTTAAATGGTACCGGAGGCCGGACTTGAACCGGCACGCTTTTAAGGGCAACGGATTTTGAATCCGTCGTGTCTACCAATTCCACCACTCCGGCA
>Ga0255770_10001725_pt1 | contig 20136 bp, 29 predicted proteins | sample 071ome_22_FD_179968 | JGI IMG/M metagenome (GOLD analysis project Ga0255770, IMG submission 179968) | Coastal salt marsh microbial communities from the Groves Creek Marsh, Skidaway Island, Georgia - 071404AT metaG (version 2) | ecosystem: Environmental > Aquatic > Marine > Intertidal zone >...
CAGGCACATTATTCTGGCAAGAGTATCAAGGTATGCAAGGTTCTATCTCTGCACTACAATCACAAGCACACGATAAGACTCCAGCATACGATGATGCACCTATGTCTGGTAGAGTCACTGCAAACTCTGAGGCTATCATAGGTATGGGTGAAAGATTAAAGTCCGTAGAATCGAATATTTCGAGACTTGAGAGGGATATAGATAAAGCAGAGAATAAGTTTGATAATAGAAATGTTAACCCGTTAAGTCTGTAATGCCAGTATATAAGTGTCCTAAAGGTTATAAGATAGGTAAAACAGGTAAGTGTATATATAAGACTAAGATGGCAGCTAATAAAGCATATGCAGGTTACTTAGCTAGTAAAAGGAGAAAATAGTGACTTATAGAGAAATTATAAATAGTGTATTGCTTAGGCTAAGAGAAGATACTATTGCTTCTGATTGGTCTGGGGATATACGGACGTCTACTCTTACACCTTATCAAAAACTTATAGGTGAATTAGTTAATGATGCTAAAAAGAATGTAGAGAGCTACCACGACTGGAATGCGTTACGAGAAACTTTTAATGTACGTCTTAGAGATGGTAATATGCAGTATACATTAGGTGATGCTATTAGAGGTTCTGGTGTATCCTTTAAAGTACTAGACGTAAGAAATAAAACTACAGGTACACAATTAGAGCAAGTTCATAATGACTGGATTAATGATAGAATGTTTCCCACATCTAAAGTTAAGACTGGTGAGCCGACTACATATGCATTCAATGGTATCTCACAAGCTGCAGTAGGTAGAGAACCAGATTTTAATATTGATTTCTATCCCATACCAGACTCTACTTCAGCTAATCAAGTTATAGCGGTAAATATCGTAGGTGCTCAAGATGATTTAAATGAAGCTTCTGAAGTATTAAGAGTTCCATCTCAGCCAGTTATTTTAGGTGCTTGGGCCAGAGCTATTGCTGAGAGAGGTGAAGATGGAGGAACACAATACAGTGCTGTAGCTGCAGAAGCTAGAGATTCTTTAGTTCAGGCAGTACAATTAGATGCTGGTAACTTTGAATATGAGAGAGACTGGTACTATGTTGCAAGGTAAAGCACTACAAGCTAGACTATTAGACCGAATTGGTCTTAATGGATTAGATACTCAGACTACGCCTACTTCGTTAAATCCCGAATGGTTGACGAAGGCTGATAATATTGTCTATACGGAAGGTAACAGAATAACATTCAGAAAAGGACTATCTCAAAAGACAGCTGCTGAAGGAAATGGTAATCATATAGGTGCTCTATACGAGAATAGACAGACAGATACAGTTTATTGTGCTGCTGGTACGTATATGTATGAAGTAGATTTTTCTGACCCTAACAATGCATTTACGAATTCATTTAATACTGGTGCTAGTGATGACGATTGGCAGTTCGCTGAAATTGAAGATGGTTTAATTGCTGTACAGACAGGTGAAGAACCTCTGATATTAGATAGTGTTGGTTGGGCAATTATGTCTGGTGTAACAGGATTTTCTGCTCCAGCAGGTGTTACTACATTTGACCCTTCTACTGCATTAGGTGAGTACGGAAGATTATGGGCAGGAGGAGTTAGTGAGAGTAATACTGTCTTATATTATAGTGAATTCGAAGAGCCAGTAAAATTTAATAATGGTGATGCTGGATATATAGACCTTAAATATGTTTGGGGTAATGACGAAATTGTAGCTATTAATTCATTCGGTGGTAAATTAGTTATCTTCGGTAAACAAAATATAGCTATTTACAACAATCCTTGGGATGTTACTGCGTTAGAGTTACAAGAGGTTATTAAAGGTATAGGTGCTGTATTTAGAGATTCTATTCAAGCTATTGGTGATGATATATATTTCTTATCAGATACTGGCGTTCGAAGCTTGACAAGAACAGCAGAATATGATAAACTACCATTAAGGGAAATTTCTGTAACTGTAAAAGATGAAATTATCTCTAATACTCAAAATAGTCAGAATGTAAAATCAGTTTATGCTTTAGACAGCGGTCTCTATATTCTATCCTTTGTGGACCTCAATGTTACCTACGTATTTGATTTGACGTATATGACGCCGAGACAGACACCTAGAGTAACTAAGTGGAGATTTGAAGGAGATAGAGAACCTATTTCTTTAGCTTATTCTAGAAACTACGGTTTACTATTTGGTGAAGAAGATGGTCATATCTGTCATTATGATGGTTATTTTGAAGTAACTTATGATGGGACCTCATATACCAATACTCCATTTACAGGTTCTTTTTCTACAGTATGGTTAGATTTAGGTGATGGTTTCGTATCTTCTATCTTGAAGAAACTAATACTAGTAGTATCTGGTGGTAGTGGAACTGATGTAGGTATTAAAGCTTTTAAAGACTTTGAACTTTCACCTTCTACACAACAAACTTTTAAAGTTAATCCTAGTTTAGGTGGAGCTGAATATAAATGGGGACAATCAAGTTCATTATATGGTGCAGCTAAATATGCTCCTATACACGGACTGAAAGAAGTAGGCATTCCTTTATATGGAGATGCTAAATATTTAAGATTTGAGATGGATGGTGTTACTAATGGTTATAGAACAGCATTACAATCATTAACATTGTTTTATAAGAAAGGAAAAATGTACTAATGTCAAACTATACTATACAAGTTAATTGGGCTGGTAAGGATGCACTTCCAGATTCAGACCCAGGAAAGGTAATTTCTGGTGATGATTTTAATACAGAATTTACGTCTGTTAGAACTGCACTTAATTCTAAGGCTGATTTAAACGGTGATGCAGCAGAGAACTTTACTTGTAACGATTTAACAGTAACTAATAATGCTACTGTCGACGGTGAGAATATTGTTACAGTCGGTGAGCCACAAACATTTACTAAAGCTCATCCTACAGCTGCGGAAGATATATCTATGACTGCAGACCAAACAGCTAATTTGCTTAATTCTAACGTCTTTACAGTAACTGTAACTGCTAGTGGATATCAATTAGATACTTCTAATCAGACTGCAGGTGTTACGGCTAAATTTATTATTGATAATCCAGATTCAAATGCTTTGTCGTTCGGTAGTGAATTCTTTTTCGTAGGAGAGAGTGGAACTATTACAGTTAATCAAGGCGGCTTTACATTACTAGATTGTGTTTCAGACGGCACTACTATGTACTGTACTACAAAGAATGCGAGCTTTGCATAATAAGGAGAACTAAATGGCTTTCTTTTCTTCCAATTTAGCACTTACAGAAGAATCTAGCAATCCTAAAATAAGTAGGATTTATGAGCCAAGCACAGGCGGACAGCCTTTAGGCGATGTCTCTATTTCTGATAATCCTCTACAACAACTAGCCAACGCATTATCTGGCGGAGGAGTAAGTGCTGGTTATTCAGATTTAGGTAATCCGTATATTCCAGAGTTACCTTCAGGACCAGCTCCAATAGCACCACTACCAGGACAACCATATAATCCTACTGACCCTACTCAACCTACACCTACACAACCTATACAATCTAACGTAAGTGACGGAGGAGGCGTAGCTGCTTCAATGTTTAGTGGAGTCGGAGGCTCTGCAGCACAACCTACTTCTGCAGACGTAGCGAGTTATCTAGAGAATAGAAATGCATATCAGTTTGCAGGTGGATTATTTGGAGGTTTACTTGGTGGCCCAATAGGAGCTAATTTAGTTCAAGCTGGAATGGATTATAATTATGGTCTAAATACTACTGGTCTTGGTCCTACATTTACTTCTAGATATACACAATTAGGTGGTCCTGGTTCTAGTGGAGAATACACTGGTGGAGTTATGACTCCTTCTGAACAAAGAGATATGTTAATTCAACAGATTGCTTTTAGTGAGCCTAATGCAGCAAATAGAGGTTTCTTCAGTAGTTTATTTGGAGACCCAGAATTAACTTACGACCCAGAGATGGATTTAACTAATGTTCCTTGGCAAGAGTTTCAACCAATGACTCAGGAACAATTACAAGCTTTAGGATGGGCACCTACTACAGTTGAATCAGTTGTATCTCAAGCACCTGCTCCAGTAGATATTAGTTCTCAATGGGAGACTACTCCTGGTTCAGAACAATCTCAGATGCTAGCTGAACAAGAAGCAGGAATGGATACTACAACTGCTGGTGGATATACTTGGTCTGATAGTGATTGGGGTTCTGTAGCAGAAGCACAAGAAGATACTGGTATAGGCACATCTGAATGGGATTCTAGTGCAGAAGGATTTAGTTGGGATGATAGTGGAGACAGTGGTGACTCTGGTGGAGGTGATTCTGGAGGTGGTGGCTCTTATATTGCTACTGCAGCTACTCAAGCATTAGGTGAAGAAGGTCTTAAAGTATTTGAAGATTGGAGAGACTATATGTTTAAGGTTTTACCTACGTTTAAATCTTCATTTGGAAGATACAGAGCTACAGCACCTAAGATTGTAGCAGAGATTGATAATAAAGATAATTCTAAGAATATCTATAGTTGGATTTGGGATATGCACCTTAAACCAATATTTGATATGATTAAAGAAGATAAAGATAGTAAGAAAGCACTAAAAGACTATAAGGTTATGGTCAGAGAATTAAGCAATAAATTTCTAAGTAAGGAGAAATAAGATGAGTTGGTTTGATACAGCTATAAGTTGGGCAACAGATTTTATAACTGAGGATATTCCTCAATTTGCTACTGAGACACTTCCAGGATTATTTAGTCCTGAAGCTGCATATGAAGTTGTAGATGGAGTAGGAGTCTGGGGTACAGAACAACCTAAAAGTCTATTTGCAGAATATGGTGTTCCTCTACTTAAAGATTTAGGGAGAGGTTATCTACAAGATGTACAAGCTGAAAGATATCAAGATTTTATCGATTCACAAAACGAAGAACGTAGAAAGTTAGCTGAGATGTATTCTAGAATCTATGCTCAAGATAGAGTAGCAGCTGAAACAGCTAGAGAAAGAAAAAGACTGACATCTCAGATGGACCCATACATTCAAAGAGGTGGACAAAGATTAGAATCAGGTTTAAAAAGAAGAGGTCTAAAAGATTCATCTATTGCTGATTGGGAGAACTTCCAAAGAAATCAATACATAAATAAGCTGATGTCGGATATCGATTATAGAGCAGGTCAAAATGTATATTCTGCTTTAGAAAAAGAAGCTGATATAGAAGAAATTAAGAGTGGTTTAATGCAACCTACTGAAGCTCAGATGAGTCCTAGATACATTGCTGCTGCAACATACAATCCGTGGGAAGCAGCTGCAGCTAGATACTTTTTAGGTTAGGAGAAAATAATGGCAGGTTTATTCGGAAATGAAATGACACCAAAAGAGATTGAAGCACAAGTAACTCAACCTCAATTTATGAGAAGTAGGGCTCAATTTGAGCAAGGCTTAGAAGAGACAGGGAGAAACGTATTTGACCCTTTAATTGAACAAGCTACTGGCTATGTCTCTCCTGCTAAACAGTTACGTGATATAGCTGCTAAAGCTGATTTAAACGATGAATCATCTATTAGAGCTACTTTTAATGAATTACTGCAGAGAGACCCTAGGAGTGCTGCACAGTGGATTAAATCTATTGAGCCATTAATAGATAAGAATAAACTTACTGGAGCTAACGAGCCACCTAGAATTACTGAATTAAAACAAATAGGCCAACTACAATTTGGTTGTGATGTAACTAAAGATAGAGAATGTTTTGAGAAAGCACTTCAATCTTACAAAGAAACTAAGAGAGCAGGTGCAGAAGAACAAGCCGATGCTCAATACTCAACAGACCAAGCTAAATCGTTCGGGGAATTAGCTAACGAAATTAGCGGTAGAGCTGATACAGCTGAAAGTGAATTAATTACAGCAAATCAAAGTTTAGCTATCTTAAATGAGGGAGGTGTATATTTTGGACCAGGAGCTGACTTAGTTAATTACGCTAAAGGTATCGCTGGTATTTTAGGAGATACTAAATCAGCTATCGATGCTGCTAATGCACAACAATTCGTAGTAAATAGTATGAAGTCTGTTATGAAATGGATTGCTGGAACTAAAGGTGCTATTTCAGATAAAGAAATGAAGTATTTTGCTGATGCCGCTCCATCATTAAGTAAGACTAAAGAAGGTAATAGATTGATGTTAGATACTATCGTTAAATTATCTAATCTAGAACTTGCTATTGAAGATGAATTCGGAAGATGGAGAGAAGATATAGAAGCAACAGGTAAACGACCTACAGTAACTCAATGGAAGAGACATCTAAGACAATGGAAGCAAGAAAATGGTTTAGATAGTGTTGCTCTCTGGAATCAAGCTAAAGAAATTATAGGTAAAACACAGAACTCTGCTACGAGTAAAACTAGTTTTAAAGTTGGTGATTTTTCAATTCAAGTAAGCGAGGATTAATTATGCCTACATATATACTTACAGACAATAGATATGGTAGAAAATTAAAGGTTACTGGAAATAGGCCTCCTACTACTGAAGAACAAGAAAAATTCTTTAACGAAGCTTTTAATGATGATTTAGTCTACGACAATCTAATAAGAGATGAAAAGTATCTTAAAGATATTAGAGACTCTTATAAGAAAAGAGAAGGTGAATCATTTAAAGGTACTAATCAAGAACTAGTAGAACAAGAGTTTGAATATTGGAACTTAGTAGACAATAATCTTGCTTACGGAGCTAAGAAAGCTTTTGATTTCTCTAACTTAGATAAAGAAGATAAACAGAGGATGTTACGTCTCTATGATGTCTACGATAGAACTCAGGCATTCGGAGAAGGTTCTAGGTCTTTCTGGGAACAATTTAAAGGTGTTGGTAAGGCTGCTCTTACTGACCCTACAAACTATTTAGGTGGTGCTGGTATTCTATATAAATTAGGTGCTAAAGGAACAGCTAAAGGTTTAGGTAAAAAAGTCATAGAAAAAGCATTATTTCCTATAGCTGCTGGTGCATCTTGGGCTAGTATCGCTAACGTAGAGAAACAAGCTAGAGAAAAATCATTAGAAGGTAGAGCAGCGTTTGATTTCGGTGAGACTGCTGATGCAGCCCTTACTGGTGCTGTTGTTGGCCCATTAGCTCCTTTTGCTACTAAAAAAGCAGGACAGCTGACAGAAGGCTTAATTAAAACTGTGGCTTCCCTTCCTACGAAAGAAACTAGACGTAAAGGTAAAGAATCTTTAGTAAGAACTTTAGGTGGTCAGACTACTGCACAGAGAGGCGTAATTAAAGAATTAGAAGATGAAATAGGAGGAGGTGATACTGGTTTAGCTACATCTAGTCTATTTAATATGTTAGGTACTAAACGTAATAACATCAAAAAACAATTTAGAGATAGATATGCTCAAGTAGGTGAATTCTCTAAATTAACTGTTGATGATATTAATAACTTAGTGGTTAAATTAGAAGAGAAAAATGCTGCAATTCCAGCTGTCAAACAAACACTTAAATTATTAGAAGAAGGAAAAACTACACCTACAAAAGCTCTAAAAGCTCTGAGACAAGATTTCGGTAATGCTGAATATCAAAGTTATTTTGGTAAAGGCGAAATGGCTGGTTGGACTGACGAATATAAAAAAGATGTAGTTAAAGATGTTAGAGACTTGTGGAGAAATAAAGCCATAGAGAGTGGTCAACGAGATGCTCTTGCTTTAGATGCTAACTATTCTAGGTGGTTAAATTTCTCTAAAAGAAACAATAAGATGTTTAACAAGTTAGAAGATGAAACAGCAATCAATAATCTTATTAATGGTCTTACTAACAACCCTAAGACATCTAATGCTAACTTTAAAGCATTAACTCAAGCTATCGCTAAAATTAAAGATTTTACTGACGACCCTACGCTGCAAAGAGAAGGTAGAAAACAAGTTATTGAAGCAGTAAAAGGTAGTCTATTTGAAAAGAATGGTGATAGATTAAGAAAGTTCTTATTAGACCCTCAAGGTGTAAGAACACTTAAGAATATTTTCCCTGAGATAGATGGTAAGAAACTAGATGATTTCTCTACTATTATGAAGAATGCAGAAGGAAGTACGTCGGTAGGCTTATGGTTAGCTCGTTTCTTTGCTACTGCTTTAGGTTGGAAAGGAACTGGAGGTGCTGTCCCTGGTGCTATTAGTAGTGCTGTAGCATTAAAGAGTTTAGATACAGCTCTTAGTTCAGAAACTTTTCGTAAGATGGCTATGAATGCTTATAAGAAGGGTGAAGTAAAAGAACCAGTGGTAAATGGTATGATTAAATGGATACAGAATAATACACCACTTAAATCTAAAGAAGGCCTAGAAGCCTTAAGAAAACAATTAGTTGGTACTGCTACTATTGTCGGTGGTAAGACTTACTTAGAATCTGATAATGAACAAGTAAATGAAGGAGAATATTAATGGCTGACAATAACGTATTTGGACCAGGAGCTGAAGTTGCATCACAAGGTTTTATGTTACAAGAAATGGAGAAAAGAGTCCCGCAGGAATTTAGAGCGATGGCACAAGGAATGTCTCCAGAACAAAAACTAGATTTTTACGGTAAAGTATTACGTTCTATAGAAGGCAGTAAAAGAGCTGAAGGTGAATTAGATATTTTAGGTTCTATAGCAGATAGTATAGGTGGTATCAAGAAAGCTACTCAACAGTTCGGTAAAGATATGAATCAAATACAAGCTGGTCCTCAATATCAATTTATGCAGCACTTAGGTAAACCTGTAGGTGGTAAGATGCAAGATTTAGGTTCTGCTTTCAAAGGAATGTTTACAGGAGAGTAATATGGGAATGTTTGGGGATGCTGGACAAGCAGTAGATGATTTCTTCGGTGATTTATTTACCTCAGAACCACAAGAGTGGGAAAGAGCAGGATATGAAAATTATGAATCTTGGTGGGAAGACCAAAAACCAGATATTCTACGTTTTCAATCTCCAATATATCCTGGTGGATTTGATAGGCAAGGTTATGAAGAAGCTTATTATGATTGGATGTCTCAAAGACCTAATCAGAGTTTCAGTCAGTGACTTGTCTTTTTCTCTAAGGTTATCATAGCATCATCTATATGTAGATAACCTACTTCTTTATCTACCCATTCTTTCCAATTAAAATCTGTTTGAGCTGGAAGTTTTCGAGTCTCCCAATTAAAGTCATAATCTTCGTGTTCTTCCATTCCTATAGGGTCAAACAAATATAACATATCTCCACCTTCGGTAGGCATCGTAACTGCATACATAAACTCAAAACCATTATCTTTGGCGTATTTTTTATTCCAATCATATTTAGGTTTTTCAATTATCGTATCATCATAGTGTTTTCTACGACACTTTATCTCTAACATTATTCCGTTATCAGCATCAAAAGCATCGTAGCGTGAAAACTTCTCATCCATACGTACAAAGTTGTAGTGGCCTACATTAAGTAGCTTTATTACGTCATCCTCAGTCATCATCCTCGTCCTTCTTAAATCTATCCTCACTAGCATAATTCCACAATTCATATTGATAGTGGTCACCAGTGTTTCCATTCTGACCTATTATATCTATTCTCTCCTCATCCCAGTCGTCTCCGACTAGTTTTTGGTAGTACGTTTCGAGAGCAGTTGTTTTAATTCTTTCGACAAGCTTTTCGTACTTCTGCTCCGCTTCGATTCGTTTCTCTTTCTCTTTTTCATATTTCTGGACCCAAGAGATATACGAATTCTTTTGAAGTTCACGCCACGAGTCCACTACTGATACCTCTTATACCAAACTCTACGACCATTCTTTCTTATGTCGATTGTCTTACAGTATTCAGTAGCACCTCTCTTCTCTGCTGCCATAACATACATATAACAAGACCAGACATCTTTACATACAAAAGTACCACCGCCTTCTACTCCATCATTCTTTACTACATCCATAGTAATTAACTCTGGTGCAGGAAATTGATAGATGCTTGGTTTACCCCAATCGTGAGAAGCATTAGCTGCTCCCCACATAAGTAATAATCCTAATAAACTACGACGCATATCTTCCTCCAAATCTCATAGGTATTTCTTTACCTGTATCATCAACAATAAGTACCTCAGTATATTCTACTACTTCAGCATCTTTACCTTTACCTGTTTGTGTTCTCACAACTTGTACATCTTTGACAGTATATTTAGTTTTATCTACCATCCCCATTCTCCTTTCATACCAGCAGCACTATAATCTGTAACAGTGCCCTCAAAAAAATTCTTAAAGCTATCACCTGCAATAATCCATTCTACCCAAGGTAGGGGATTCTCCTTTACACCATAGTTAGCTTTAAGTCCTAGTTGTATTAGTCTTCTATCCGCCAAGTGCCTGATATAATCTTTGACTTCGCCTTTCTCCAGACCCTCGACGCTTCCCATTTTATACGCCAAATCGATAACCTTGTCTTCCAGTGAGACAGCAGTTCTAACCATTTCATATATTTCCCTCTTCAATTCATCCGTTACCACTCTTGGATGTTCATTACAAAATTGTCTAAATAATCTAGACATCCCTTCTACGTGCATACTTTCATCACGTATAGACCACTCAACTACCTCACACATACCCTTCATCTTACCGAAGCGTTGGTAGTTTAGCAGCATAGCAAATGCAGAGAACAAAGACATACCTTCGTTGACACAAGTTTGAGCTAACGCTTTAGCCAAGCCGTGTAACGTAACTACATCATTCTCTTGCATAAATTCAATCTTGTCTTTCATCTGTTTGTATTCTAAGAATGCTGAATACTCACTATCATCAAAACCTAACGTATCATTAAGTAATGCGTAGGCACGTTGATGTGTACCTTCTCTATTAGCGAAAGACATAATCATATTACGTATCTCGTGATTACGAAACTTAGGTAAGAAGTTATCACAATAGTTCTGAGCTACTTGCACATCCGACTGTGTAAATAGACGTAGGATTTGAGTTATGTGATTCTTTTCCTCAGCATTGATATCACCTCGTTTCCATTGGTCAACGTCCTCTTGTAGTTTAACTTCCCATATACCCCAATGAATCTTCTCGTGCTCTTCAGCGATTTCCATTGCCCACTGATGATTAAATGGTTTATATGTTCTTGCTTCATCTAATACTCCTACTTCATTCATCTTCTTCCTCTATTCCGTTAAGTTGGTCTGCCATATCCATCATACAAGGTAGACAAAATTCACATAATGTGACTGGAAGAATTCCGAAGTATCCTTGTAGACCTCCAGCTTCTTCATCATACTCACATCCACATATAGAACATTTCGTAGGATGCTCTAACCCTGACAACTTAGACATTCGTCGGCCTCCTCTTTAAATGTTTCTAATTTTATTCTCTCTACTTTCTTACCTATCTGTTCAGCAGTAGCACCACTGTTAGTACGTAAGTAATAAAGACCTTTAAGTTTCTTGGCCCAAGCAGCTAGATGTACTTTATTCACATACGCCTTGTCGCTGCCAGCAGGGAAGAATAGATTGACTGATTGTCCTTGACATATCATCGGTTGTCTAGTTGCAGCGTGTTCTACGACCCACAACTGGTCCAGCTCAAATGCAGTCTTAAATACATCTTTCTCCCAATCAGTAAGATAATCTAAGTGTTGTACACTACCTTCGTGATGAATAATATCAGACCATTGCTCTTTCAACCAATCTTTCTCGAAACCTAATCTTAATCTATGTTCATTAAGAACTCTAGCTAGATGTCTGTTTTTAACTAGATGAGACCCAACCCTAGTCCTATGGGTATAAGCATTAGACTTAATAGGCTCAATACTAGCACTAGTCCCACAGATAATAGAGCTGTTAGCATTAGGGGCAATAGCAAGTAGATGGCTATTCCTTCTGTTACTTCCTTTACCGTCTGGGTATTCTCCACGTACTTTAGCCAATCTTTCAGTAGCTTCAACTGCTTGCTCCTTAATTAAGTTAAACATCTTAATGTTCTGTCCTGTAGCTTGTGCTGACTCCCAGGGAATATTCTTCGATTGTAGGTACGAATGAAAGCCCATAGCACCCAGCCCTAGGCTACGCTCCTGATATGCCGATAATTTGGCTCTCCAGAGTTCTGAAGGGGCATTATCTATGAACTGTGTTAAGACGTTATCTAACATCTCAATTAAGTCTGATACAAGTTCTGTCCCTTTCCATTGGTCAAACTGTTCCAAATTGAGGGAGGATAAGCAACATACTGCCGTCCTATTCTCATCTGTGGGAAGATGTATCTCATTACAGAGATTGCTTCCCTTAATTGTAAGTCCGTGGGCTTGTAACTCTTTTGGTAATTGTCTATTTGCTTCATCTATAAAATTAAGGTAAGGTTCACCAGTTCTGAATCGTACTTCTAACAGTCTTTGCCATAAGTCTCTCGCAGGTATCGTATCACGGACTTCACCGTTACTAGGGTCACGTAAACTCCAAGGCTTATTATCAACAACGCAATCCATAAAGGCGTCAGTAATATTGACAGCGTTATTAATGTTAAAACACTTGCGATTAGTATCCCCTCCAGTAGGTACTCGTAAGTTGATGAATTCAATGATGTCTGGATGCGAGATATCAGTGTACGCAGCATAGCTCCCTTTCCTTGTCTTTCCTTGTTTATAAGCAGTCATTGCTGAATCTGCTACTTTAATAAAAGGTATTGGCCCAGGAGCTTTATCGCTCACAGGTCTAACGTCACCCCAGTGACCGCCAACACCACCACCTTTAACACTTAACCAAGCTAACTCAGATTGATGTTGTATGAGACCGTTAAGGTCGTCAGGAACATAACTAAGAAAGCAAGAAATAGGTAGTCCTTTGACTTCTTCTCCTGGCATCGGAGCGTTAGACAATATAGGACTACTGAACATAAACCACCCATTACTAACAGCATCATATAACCTCTGTGCTAATTCTAAATCATTATTACTATAAGCAACACAGGCTCTAGCGTATGCTTCCTGTGGTGATTTCTCTTTACCTCTAAGATAGTAATTTGTTACAAGCTCTCTGGCTTGTTCAGACATCTTCTTGTCTCTCTTCCTATCTATAGTGATTCCTAAATAATTACTCTTCATCTTCTAATTCGTCTATCTTAATATTAATCATAGTCTGGCCATCTTCTTCATACGTAGTATATTTAAGTCTACCACTGTTATGCATCTGAATGCCATCTAAGATTCCTTTTCCGTATTGCTGCTCGCCGTACCACCAAGAAGCCGCACCACCTGCAGCACATAAAGCTGCAATTAAAAGCATTACTAAATCAATACTCATCTATATCCTCCCCAAATTGTTCTCTATTTCTAATTAATTTATCTTCAAAGTTGTCTAACAAATCTCTTACTGATATCTCTAGGATATCGCAGATAAGACATTCGTCGTATCCTTGATTCTCAATCTTGTCTTTAAGTTCCTCAAGTGTTAGCATCTATTAGTCTCTCCAAATACCACTGTGCCTTCTTTAAGTCCTCAAGACCATTCTTGTACTTATATCTAGACACATACTTAATAATGTTTCCCTCTAAGTAGCTAAACTTCTGGTCCAAGATAAAGTCGATAACTTCAATATTACCTTGTTTGTAATGCTGCGGATTTATCGCTTTGTTCTCGTCCATTGTTTTAGCTCCTTAATTTGTTTAGTGCTGAATATCTTTATGTCGTATTTAGCACACCATTGTCTGTATGTAGTCTTACCACCTTTCCTAGTTCTCTTCTCTGGGTCTGGCATCAGAAATATAAGATGTTTATTCTCGAACTTTAATTGTTCAGCTATAGCTCTATATTTCTGAGTATCTCCAGCCCTGAAGAAACCTTTGACTTCTATATAATAATCCCCAAAGACAAAGTCAGGTGTGTAGTTACGTCTAACAGTGTAAGCAATTCTATTAGGTTCATATTTCCATTGTCTCCCTAGTAAGTCGTGACATTCTTTCTCAAGTTTACTACGATATTTTATTGCCATCTTTATCTACCTCTATGACGTTAGGTGTGTAAACAGTCTCGACTAAGTATCTTGGACCATTAGAGTACAAGAAAGTTCTTAGTTCTGGGTAGCAGTGATGTTTATATTGACAATAACTACATCCTACACCTAATTTCATATTACCACTTTTACCGTCAGGCTCTGGCTTGTAACATCTTTCAGGTGGCTCTTCTTGTTCGACTACCTTCTTGATATGTTTGATTCTATCTTCAATACTGAAGAAGTTTAGTTTAGTCCATTGACTAGACGTCTCATCATCCATATCATATTTTAGTAGAGTAAGATGTCCGTTAGTCTTATCCATAGCTAACCAACCGAATTGTCTCTCGCCTTCAGCGTGAGCATAACCTTTGATTTGGTCTATGTATCCAAATGGGTCATCATCTATAAGTGAACCATCTTTAAACTTACGGAAGCCGTAGCTGGATGTAGATTTGACATCTACTAATAGACCATCTATCTTACAGTCCATAGAGCCTCTAATCTCATCTACTTCTACTTGTTTCTGTTCGTCTGTGACTGTATGGCCTGAGAGTTTTACCAATGCTAGGACCATCTCTTCAATTAAATGTCCATACAGAAATTTGATTTTAGTGTGAGGGAGCAGGGGTTCTCCCTCGTAACCTTTATAATTATACCATAGTTGTCTATCCTTTTTACCGATATTTGACATTCTTAATTTACGATTGTCTTTTTTATGCTCAGTAATATTGTTGAGTAGAATTTCTTTCATATTCTCTGCAAACTGGTCTAAGACCTTCTCAACATTGACACCTTCTGGTATCTCTTTGGTATCTATCAAATCATAGATATCTTGTATTAGTGTGTCTGTGCCCACGTGTCACCTACCTTATATTCACCATCCAGAGGACAGTTTAGTTGAAAATCTAGCCCTGCACGTTTGATACATTCAACTGCAAGACTACCGAATTGTTCTGCTTGTTCCTGTGCTACTTCACACTGAAATTCATCGTGAACATTGAGAACAAATTTAAAATTTATGTTATAAGCTTTAGCATACTTATTTAATAAGACTAATGCTTGCTTCATCACTATCGCACCAGCCGATTGTAGTAATACATTTAGTGCTGCGTGTTGTGACCTGATGTTTAATCTTCGTCCATCGAGACCCCTAATCCAACCCTTTGAGCTCTGCGAGTCAACTCGTCTTCGTAATGTTTTAAGTGCTGGCGTATTATCAAGGAATTTTGCTTTAAGTGCAGCACCTGCTTTCGCACTTCCTCCCACGATTGTTCCGATTTTGGTGTCTCCAGCTCCATATAGGAAGGCATAGATGAAAGTTTTTGCTGAATCTCTTGATTGAAGTCCTGCAGCCATTTGATTTGCTGTGTGAATATCTCCATTTAATATCTCCTCAGTATAAGTATTATCATTCATATAGTGTGCCAGCATCCTAAGTTCTAGACCGCTAGCATCAACACCTACTAGTTTCTTACCTTCAGGTACTATCCACAACTCTCTACATTCTTCGCCGTAAGGTGAATATATTGCTGGGACCTGAGCTAGATTAGGACTATTATGTGTCATCCTACCTGTTAAAGCCCCGCAGCTATTTACCTTTCCGTGTATCCTACCATCTTCTTTCATAGCTTCAATCCAAGACTGGACCATAGCAACTCTCTTTGTGATGGTAAGATACTCAACTATGAGTTTGACTTCAGGTATGTTCACATTCTCAAGCACTTTCTCATTCACTATCGGATTACCTTTATCAGTAAATTCCTGGGGTTCCCAGCCAAAGTTCTGCAAGTATCTAGCTATCTGCTGTCTACTCCCAAGATTGAACTCTGGATATTCTATGCAACCCCAAGTGCCATCCTCATAGTGAGCACCTCTATCTAACTGTTTTTGATAGGCCACTGTAGGTGTCCCATCTTTCTTGTATTTATTCTTTATATCAGTTAATTCTTTCCAGACAGGTAATGGAGTAAATACTTTTCTTACCTCTCTTTCTATCTCAGTAACCTTATCTTTCAATTCAGCTAATAATAGATGAGCTTTTCGTTCGTCGAATAAGACTCCAGTGTCTTCTTGCTCTTTAATTATTAATGCTACTTGATGTTCTAACTCTACTGATTGTTCAGTAAAATCTTCTAACTGCACTCCCAATCTAAAGAATAAATCTTTTAATACTCGTACATCTTGCTGACAATACTCTAACATCTCTTGATTGAACGCAGCCCAAGGATTAGAATCTTTACCGTGCTTCTCTAAGAAATCTTTTACATAGTCATCCTTGTAGTTACCTACCCTTTCACCCCAAGCCTTTAACGAATGACCTCCTTCCAAGGAAGGGTTAACCAATCTTGATAAGACAAGAGTGTCTCGAATAGGATAATCCCAACTGTAGCTACTAAGCTTACGCAGAACAGGAATATCAAAACCAATAATGTTGTGTCCAACAAGAAGTGAACACTTTTCTGTGTCCAACCATTTCTTAAAGTTTGCACTTGCATCCTCCCCGATAAAATTATACATTGTGTCGTCATTTGAAGTCATAGCACATATACAGTGTATTGTAGTAGCATCTAGACCATCAGTCTCTATATCAAAAAATACTGTACTCATTATATTTCCTTTAGTCTTCCAGTATCTTTATTATATAACAAATTACCAGCTTTACCAGTCAATCCTGCAAATCTATTTTTCATTACACGTAAAGTAGTAGTATTTCTTTCTTGTTCATCTTCAGCTTGTTGATTACGTTCTAAACCTATAACCATATCTGATAATTGAGCGATAGCTGATGAACCTCTCAATTCTGACAATGACACCTGCCCACCTTCTTCGTGAGATTTACCTACTGGTCTCTTTAAGTGTGAGACAACAAACAGACCTATACCAGTCTCTTGTACTAGCTTACGTAGTTTAGTCATTATAGAATCGATAGCTTTACGTTCGTCGGCAAAACCTTCTTGGTCAGATACAACTATTGATAGGTGGTCCAATATGACCCACTTACAATCCATACCTTTAGTCATAGCTCTGATTCTATTTATTAAGCTATCCTCCGCTATGCTGCCGAAGTGGTCAAACATAAATAGACGCTTAGCATATTGCCCTACTGCCTTGTACCACATCTTATGTGTCTCTTCTTTCGAGAACTTATTCTTATAAGGTGGTAAGTGCAATGGAAGACTATGTTCGATAGACATAATGCCTAGTGTAGACATCTCGATAGATTCTTCTAGATGTAAGATACCGATATTATCTTCAGTATTATTGATTAGATAATGCTCTAACTCTTTAACTACGCTCGTCTTACCCATACCAGTACCACTCGTAAGTGTGACTAATTCTTTAGGTCTAAAACCGTACGTTAATTCATTGAGTGCTAGCCAAGGATATGGCATAGATTGAACATTCTCTTGAGCTTCTAAGTAAGCCCACGTATCTCCCGCTGAAATAATTCCTTCTGGAGTATATGGCTTAGCATTCCACCAAGACTCCAAGAATTCCTTACTATTTCCAGACATAAGTAATTCACTTGCATCCTTCATAGTCAGCGTACAGATACGTAGCTTGTTAGGAGATATTATGTCTCTGACCTTCTTTATTGCCTCTTGGCCCGCTTCGTCTTGGTCAAAGCAAAGTACGACATACTCAAAAGATTCTATAAATTCTAGATTCTCTTTGATGTCTTTAGCAGCAGACTGTGCTCCATTCTTAAGTGAGACGTGAGCCCACTTACCATCGAACATTTCTGCTATAGACAAAGCGTCTAATTCGCCTTCAGTGATAGTTAAATATTTACTACCACCATCTTTAAATATATTCTGTCCAAATAATCCTGCTCCTCTATTCGTTCCGCTGATAGCGAAATCTTTAGTTGCTACTTTTCTTTCTTTGTAGCCTAGCAGGTCTCCTGTCTTTGCATCGTAGTAAGGATAATAGTGTTTATCAATCTTACCATCGGTGCCTTTAGTGACTCTGACTCCATACTTAGTCGCAATCTTTCTCGATATGCAGCGTTCTGGGATGTCACTGATAAAACCCCTAACTTCCAATTCTGTTTCCTCCTCGTAGTTATCGTTAATGTTATCTGTAGCTGGCTGAAGATGGCCACAACCGAAACACCAGCCGTGACCATCTGAGTAGCGTGACAGATTATCTTTTGAGCCGCACGCTGGGCACGGCTCGTGATGTAAGAAATCTGACATCTGACTAGATTATCTATTAAGAAAATCTGCCAACTCTTCATTAGCACCCTTGAAACCAGGAGTGTAATTATCTTCTAGCTTAATAGCTGTTAGATACGTAGCAACTCCGTGAGTAGGATGTTCTTTACCTGCCTTCCATAAGACCTCAACCTGAGAGCCTGCACCGAAGTCAGTTCCTACGACATTGCCGCTGTTGGTTTGAATCATATCGTCATTGAGCTTGTACTGAGTAGAGAACTTACGAATCTTAATGTCCTTACCAGTCTCAGAATCTTTGACGGTCCTTACTTTTACACCTGCTTCTTCTAATTTCTTAGCTTCTGCATCATTTAGTGCAATCGTTAGTGTGTACTTACCAGTATCCTCACCATTGAACTTCTCAGTTGAGTCAAGATATACGTACTTAGCTTCACCTTTTGTAATCATTTTGTTTTCCTTACTAAAATAGACATTGCAAAAAAGAGGGCCAATGTCCGACGCCCTATCTTAAGTTAAACCTAAGATATAACTACTACGGCTATATCGTTAGGTAAATAACTTAAGTATATCTTAAGAGATTGTATCACAATTCTCATCGTTTGTGTAACTATTTTCTTCTCTGAAAGATTCTTCTTCTTCCATCTTAGATATAGTCTTACTTCTAGACATATTCAGACAGTAGGTACAAGTGTCTAAATATTGTTTAGTCACTGGGTCCTTCTTAACTGCTTCATATTCGTTCAACAGTTGGTCACAAACCTTGCACTTCATCGTTTCTTCCCCCAGTTATCTTATTGATTTTATGGATTACAGCTATTAAGTCAGCTTTGTCTCTCTTAATTTCCCACTCTAAGAAATCTCTTTCTTCCACTAACTTACCTAACTCAGTAGTTTCGTAGCAGCCCTGGTTGTCATCATAACATAGAAGACCATCGTTCTCCATATCCATAACTTTATTTTTCATTTGTCCCATTATATTTCTCCTTATTAGTTGGACCAAGAATATTCATCAGAATCGATTACGACAGGTTCGTTAGTACCTATCTCAATGTAATGTCTTTCTAATGGTTGAAAAATCTGATATGCCTTAGTGATATCAGTAGTGTGTATTAAGACTTGACCGTCTTTGTTATATACAGTGTACGTGTTTAGTTCCATTTTATTTCTCCTGCTTTAAGTTTAACGTAGTGTCATTGTAGTAGTTTTTTATCTCGATGTCAATATCATCTGCAATCATATAGTAAGATGTAGCAATTTCTTTTGCTTGAGATTCAACTATTAGGTCCTGATGAACAGGTTGTCCATCGACTAAAACTTTCCAGAACTTATACGTCTGGTCGCCTTTGAAGGCCATATCGTGATATATACTCATTTTGTTTTCCTTGTGATTTAACTATTAGGTCAAAACATTATAGCTGAGATTCAACTATTAGGGCAAATTGTTTTTTTTGAGGTTTAACTATTAGGGTATATTAGAATTTCCTAATATAGATAAAAATTTTAAAAGTTGCAAAAATACAACAAATGTTGAAATAATACAACAGATGTTGCAGAAGTGATAAAATCTCAAGATCGTTTGTTGTAAAAATGCAACAAGTGTTTAATCTATGCAACAGCCATATAAAAATAAGCCCATACAGCGACGATAATTTTAGAGCTAGGCCAATACATCAAAAGAGAATAATCTCGCCTAGAATCGAAAATATAGAGCTTACAAAGCTAGATAAATAGACCTGAAAAGGCCGAAGGATAGCTACAAATTGCAGACATAAAAAAGCCCCGCCGAAGCGAGGCTCTAGGGCTTGATTCTAGCCCGTTAAAGGTCGAATATAGCGAACAATATAAACACTATAAAAAAGACGGCTAATAAAAGCATATTGAAGCCCTCCGCTAGTGTTTAAAGTAGACCACGTTTTCGATAGTCGAGTCCCAACATTTTCGACACGTTCCACACTCGCCGTTATTCTCGAAAGCTCGACACGTTGCGAGGTGCTTCGAGGTGGTGACGGTCGACGTATTCGGGAAGCTCGGCGGGTTCC
>Ga0255770_10001730_pt1 | contig 20102 bp, 13 predicted proteins | sample 071ome_22_FD_179968 | JGI IMG/M metagenome (GOLD analysis project Ga0255770, IMG submission 179968) | Coastal salt marsh microbial communities from the Groves Creek Marsh, Skidaway Island, Georgia - 071404AT metaG (version 2) | ecosystem: Environmental > Aquatic > Marine > Intertidal zone >...
ACGTTTTCTTGAGCAACGCTTGCAGCCATCAAATTCTGAAGGCTTGCTTCAAATTTGGCCAAAAAAATTTGCCCCTGAAGATCATCGGGCCGATCTGCCACCGCCTGACGTAATTGTTCAATAACATCTAAATAGGCAGCGTCTGTGGCCGGCTTGTCCAATGGCGGAAGTCTCTCAATGTAGGCGCCCAGCGACGGTCTATTTTCGTACCGTTCTTTGGCCCTTGTGATGCGATCTGATTGCGATAAATCAGCATAGCCCGGCGCGCCAAGCGTTCCATATAAGGCCACACTCCCCCCTATGAGAAGAAAAGCTGTCAAAACCGCAGCAACAAGAACCCAAGGCTTTCTTCCCGCCTCTGCTGCACCCACATTTTGAATTTTTGCTGACTTCAAAAGGCGGCGGGCAATCTCGGCATGCAGTTGTTGTGCCTCCTGAGGCATCAATAGGCCACGCGCAACATCGCGCTCCACTTCGTCGAGCTGTGCCTTGTAAAACTGCAGATCTTGATCTTGTTCTTCAGGCGATGGGGCCGGAATGCGCAAGGCGGCTATTAAAAATGCAGCAACGCAAATTGTAATTGCAGTGACCAGCGCCCAAAACAGCATTTTAACTCCTTATTTGATCTCCATGTCTAACGGGAGTTTGCCAATTTAAAAAGAGGCCCTAGACATCTTGACGCATATGTCGCTTCTGGCTTTGCTTGTGACGCAGTGAGCCGTCATTAACGCAGGAAATTTTGTCAAAAGCCGCACATCTGTGCGAATTAGAGTGGATGCCTGTATGAAACGTTATTCTGCCTTCGCTGTCGCGCGTGAAGCCCTGCGCTTTCACTCCGGCTGGGAACGGGCCTGGCGCAATCCTGAGCCCAAGAAAAAATATGATGTGATCATCGTTGGGGCAGGGGGACATGGGCTTGCCACGGCCTATTACCTTGGGCGTAACTTTGGGATCAAAAATGTTGCCGTCATCGAAAAAGGTTGGCTTGGCGGGGGCAATACGGGGCGCAATACAACGATTATCCGCTCCAACTATCTCCAAGACCCTTCTGCAGCGATCTATGAAAAAGCACGCGGGCTTTATGAAACGCTCAGTCAAGATTTGAATTACAATGTGATGTTCAGTCCACGCGGTGTTATGATGCTTGCTCAAACGCAGCATGAAATTCGCGGGTATCAGCGCACGGCGCATGCCAACGCGCTGCAGGGTGTTGCCACGGAATTTATCGCACCCAAGCGTGTTAAGGAATTGTGTCCCATCATCAATCTGGACGGGCCGCGCTATCCGGTGTTGGGTGCGCTTTGGCAACCGCGTGGGGGAACGGCGCGCCATGATGCAGTGGCTTGGGGATATGCGCGGGCCTGTTCTGACATGGGTATGGATATCATCCAAAAATGCGAAGTCACCGCCGTGCACCAAAAAGACGGCAAGGTCAGCGGCGTTGAAACCACCAAAGGCACGATTGAATGTGACAAGCTGGGGATCGTGGTTGCAGGGCATTCTGGGGTTCTTGCAGATATGGCGGGGTTCCGTTTACCCATCGAATCTGTGGCGCTTCAGGCGCTGGTGTCAGAACCGATCAAACCCTGCATGGATGTGGTGGTCATGGCCAATACGGTCCATGGTTACATGAGCCAGTCCGACAAAGGCGAAATGGTGATCGGCGGTGGGGCTGACGGATATAACAATTACACCCAACGCGGATCCTTCCATCACGTTGAGGAAACCGTGCGCGCCTTAGTTGAAACATTTCCAATGATCAGCCGGTTGAAAATGCTGCGTTGGTGGGGCGGTATCGTCGATATGACAGGGGACCGGTCCCCCATCCTGTCCAAAACGCCGCTTGAAAATTGCTTTATCAATTGCGGTTGGGGCACAGGGGGGTTCAAAGCCATTCCCGGATCCGGTTGGGGCATGGCAGAGCTGATGGCCAAAGGACATTCCCCGCTGACCGAGGAATTTTCCATGTGGCGCTTTAAAGAGGGCAAATTCATCGACGAAAGCGTCGCAGCAGGGGTGGCGCATTGATGAACGGGTTCGACCTTTCCTTTGAAGCTGAGAGCGCCTCTAAAAAAGTGCAGAACGCTCTGGATCCGTTTGAATGCTTGGTCGCGGGTCACGGTATTTTCGAAACTTGCGTATTTTATGAAACATGTGAGGTATGCTCATGTTAATATTTGAATGTCCTTACTGTGGCATCCATGCCGATGAAACGGAGCTCAGTCCCGGCGGTGAGGCGCATTTGAAACGCTTTGGTCCGGGTGCGTCAGATGAGGATTTTGAAGGTTACCTCTTTATGCGCGAAAACCCCAAAGGCGTGCACTTTGAACGCTGGCGACACTCCAATGGCTGCGGAAAATGGTTTCACGCGGCGCGCTGCACCATGACATTGGAGGTCTTTGGCACCTACAAAGCTCAAACCTTTGAGCCGCCTCAAGAGATCAAAGACAAGATCACAGCCAAACGGCCCGGTTGGTCATGGAGGACTTTTTCATGAGCACACGTCTGTCTTCGGGTGGTCGTCTGATTGACACCTCAAAACCGATTTCCTTCACTTTTAACGGCAAAAGTCTCAAAGGCTACGAAGGTGATACGCTGGCATCTGCCCTTTTGGCCAATGATCAGATGTTGATGGGCCGGTCTTTTAAATATCATCGTCCGCGTGGCGTGGTGAGCAGTGGGGCCGAAGAGCCCAACGCGTTGGTCAACCTTGGCAAAGGGGGCAAGTTTGAACCCAATCAACGCGCCACCACAACCGAGTTGTTTGAAGGTTTGCAGGCAACATCACAAAACCATTGGCCAAGCCTTGAGTTTGACGTCGGGGCCATCAATTCGAAACTCTCGCGTTTCCTGCCTGCGGGATTTTATTACAAGATGTTCATTCATCCCCGTCCGCTATGGAAACATGTCTATGAACCCTTTATTCGGCAGTCCGCCGGATTGGGTCAGGCGCCAAGCGCCAAAGACTCCAGCACATATGAACATTTCTATGCGTTCTATGACATTGCAATTATCGGCGGCGGCCTCGCTGGATTGCAAGCGGCGCGCGTAGCAGGCGCTTCTGGAAAACGTGTTCTCTTGATGGAGCAAACCGCACATTGGGGCGGACGTGCGCAAATTGATGAAGAAATGGTCGACGGCGTGCCTGTGGATAAGTTTGTGGACGATACGGTCGCCCATTTGCAGAGTTTACCAAATGTCACCCTGCGCACCCGTATGATGGGAGCAGGAATTTATGACCACGGTTATCTGTTAGGTTACGAAAGATTAAGTGATCATGTGCCTGATGCTGCAGGTCCGCGTCACCGGCTGTGGCGGATCCGCGTAGGTCATATTATCACCGCAACGGGTGCGATTGAACGTCCTTTGTCCTTTGCTGAAAATGACAAGCCAGGGGTTGTTTTGGCCTCAGCATTGCGGGATTATTTGATCGGCTATGGTGTGTCCTTGGGTGACAGAACCGTCGTCGTCACAAATAATGATGACGCCTATCTTACTGCAATTGCTGTAAAAAATGCAGGACTTGACGTGCCGGCGATCATTGATGCGCGTCAGGGTGGAGCCGGTGAGCTTGGTGAAAAAGCCCGCGCCTTGGGCATTCGTGTTGAAACAGGCAAAGGCATTGCAAGGGTTCTGGGCGGCAAACGTGTGACCGGTGTTCAAATATGCGCGCAGGTTGGCGAAGGCGCACCTTTGGAAGAAATCCCATGCGACTGTGTGGCTATGTCAGGAGGTTGGTCTCCGGTGGTGCATCTGTGGTCTCATTGTGGTGGGAAACTCTATTGGGATGCAGAAAACGTGATGTTCCGTCCGGATGTGCAAAATTATCCTATTGGATATGATGGAAATACATTTGTTGCGGTCGTGGGTGCGGCCAACGGCCATTTGGCTTTGGATGCGGCGATTAAAGATGCCTGCGATCAAACCGCATCTCTTGCAGGGGTTTCCAATCCGCCAGAGCTGCCGAGTATCGCATCGCGCCAAGATGCATTGATCGAGGCGGTCTGGATGATGCCGGCGGGTGCGGGCATAAAGCTGCGGTCCAAAGCATGGCTGGATTTTCAAAACGACGTCAAAGTTTCTGACCTGCAACTTGCGGCCCAAGAGGGCTTTGAAAGCGTGGAGCATGCCAAACGTTACACCACGCTGGGTATGGCAACGGATCAGGGGAAATTGTCAAATATCAACGGGCTTGCCACTTTGGCAGGTGCATTGAATGCAGATATTCCCGCGGTTGGAACGACCACGTTCCGTCCCCCTTATACGCCAATTTCTATGGGTGCGATCGCAGGGCATGCCCGCGACGAGGTATTTCAACCGATCCGTCAGACCCCAATGCATAAATGGCATGAGGCAAAAGGGGCGTATATGGAGCCAGTGGGCTACTGGCGCCGGCCTTATTGCTATCCGCGCGGTGGGGAAACGCACGCTCAGGCCGTAGAGCGCGAAATAAACCAGACACGTTCTTCGCTGGGTCTTTTGGATGCATCCACTTTGGGCAAATTGGTGGTCAAAGGACCGGATGCGGGCAAATTCCTTGACATGCTTTACACCAATATGATGAGCACGCTGAAACCGGGAAAATGTCGCTACGGGTTGATGTGTTCCGAAAACGGGTTCCTGATGGATGATGGCGTGGTTGCGCGCATTGATGAGGATACGTTCCTCTGTCACACCACCTCAGGCGGGGCTGACCGCATACATGCGCATATGGAAGAATGGCTTCAAACGGAATGGTGGGATTGGAAGGTTTATGTCGTAAATCTCACCGAACAATTGGCGCAGGTCGCAGTTGTGGGGCCAAATGCGCGCAGGGCGCTCGAAAAACTCGGTGGTATGGACGTCAGCAAAGAAGCGCTGGCGTTCATGGAATGGAAAGACGGAACTTTGGGCGGGTTTGACGCGCGCGTCTATCGGATTTCGTTTTCGGGAGAGCTGTCTTACGAGATTGCGGTGCCAGCGGGACAGGGATTGGCATTTTGGAACGCCCTTCTCGAAGCCGGAGAGGAATTTGGTGTGACCCCCTATGGCACAGAAGCGCTGCACGTCATGCGGGCCGAAAAAGGGTTCATTATGATCGGGGATGAAACGGACGGGACAGTGATCCCGCAGGATCTTGGCCTGCAATGGGCGATTTCCAAAAAGAAGGAAGATTTTCTTGGTAAACGCGCCCAAGAGCGCAGTCATATGGTGGATCCCGACCGCTGGCGTCTTGTCGGCTTGGAAACGACTGACGGATCTGTGCTACCTGACGGAGCCTATGCAGTGGGCGAAGGCAAAAATGCCAATGGTCAGAAAAACACCATTGGTCGGGTGACCTCCACCTACTATTCCCCCACGCTGAAGCGGGGCATTGCCATGGGGTTGGTCCAAAACGGACCGGAGCGTATGGGGGAGGTCATCGTCTTCCCCAAAACCGATGGCACAGAGGTGACTGCGAAAATCGTTGATCAGGTGTTTTATGACAAAGAGGGGGACAAGCAAAATGTCTGAAACGGAAACTGCATCATTTCCCCCTTTTAATGGTTATGTCACGGTGTCAAAAGACGCCTCTATCGGGATGATCACCTTGCGCGGGGCGCTCAATTCCAAAGGTCTTGGTTCGGCTGTTGGAAAATCTCTGCCAAAAGAGCGCTGCATTTTGGATGCCAAAGATATGCAGGTGGCTTGGATGTCGCCCGATGAGCTTATGGTATTATGTCCGAAGGAAAATGTTGCAAATCTTGAGGCGGACTTTCAAAAATCGCTTGGATCACAGCATGCGCTGGTTTCGGATGTTTCTGATGCGCGTGCGGTCTTTACGCTTAAGGGCACGAATGTACGTGAAGTTGTGGCAAAACTTGCCCCAGTCGATATGGCGCCGGGCCATTTTGGAACCGGTGAAATGCGCCGCACCAGATTTGGACAAATCGCTGCGGCGTTTTGGATGACGGCTGACGATGAGGTGAAAATCATCTGTTTCCGTTCTGTCGCGCAATACATGTATCAACAGCTTTGTGTTTGTGCCGCGCAGGGAAGCGAACTTGATCTCTGGACGTAATTAGGCGATTTTTCCCAAAGTTGGCTGTTTGGCCTTGACGATGGTGGGTGAAAACTCCCATTTAGGGCCAATGAATTTTTAACCCGATGAAGGAGTCCTCACATGGCTTTTGAACTTCCTGATCTTCCTTATGCACATGACGCACTGGCCGCCCATGGGATGTCACAAGAAACATTAGAATATCACCACGATTTGCACCACAAAGCCTATGTGGATAATGGCAACAAGTTGATTGCAGGTACCGAATGGGAAGGCAAATCGCTCGAAGATATCATCACCGGCACCTATGCCGCCGGAGCCGTCGCGCAAAATGGGATCTTTAACAATGCAAGCCAGCATTGGAACCATATGCAATTCTGGGAAATGATGGGACCCGGCAATTCTGCAATGCCCTCTGAACTTGAAGCAGCCCTCAAAGACAGCTTCGGCAGTGTGGATGAGTTTAAATCCCAGTTTTCTGCTGCAGGCGCAGGTCAGTTTGGCTCAGGGTGGTGCTGGCTTGTTAAAGACAGCGATGGCGGTCTCAAAGTGACCAAAACCGAAAACGGCGTGAACCCGCTTTGCTTTGGGCAAACAGCGCTTTTGGGATGTGATGTTTGGGAACATTCCTATTACATCGATTTCCGCAACAAACGCCCAGCTTATTTGACCAATTTCCTTGATAATCTTGTAAACTGGGAAAACGTTGCCAGCCGGATGTAACAGCGAGCGTGGCATATCAATTTTCTGCGGCCTGTTGGGAGATTTCCTGACAGGCCTTTTGTTTTCCCAATTCAATGGGCTTTAAGATGCAAGACAGCACAAAGGGCGTTTTGGCAATTATCATTGCAGCCACAATTTGGGGGCTTGCACCGATTTATTACAATCTTTTGACGCATGTGCCGCCGTTTGAGCTTTTGGCACATCGCACGCTTTGGTCCTTTATCTTCTTTGCGCTGGTTCTGATGTATCAAAACCGACTGGCGGAGGTCTGGCAGGCTGTCTTTCGTTTCAATGAGGCTAGGGCAATTTTTATCGCCTCTTTCCTGATTGCCATCAATTGGTATTTTTTCATCCACTCTGTACAAACCGGACAGGCGACCGAAGCCAGCCTTGGATATTTCATGATGCCGTTGGTATCGGTTTTTTGGGGGCTTTTGATTTTCAAAGAAAACCTGTCAATTGGTCAATGGTTGGCTGTGGGCTTAGCTGCCTTGGCGGTTATCGTGCTGACATTTGGGCTCGGAGTGCCGCCTTGGATTGCGCTGACGCTTTCAACAAGTTTTAGTTTTTATGGGGTTATCAAAAAACGCCTCGCCACCCGACCTACGGTCGCGGTGACAGTCGAAGTTTTGTTCCTTTCGCCCATCGCGCTTTGCATTTTGGCTTATTATCATGGCTGGATAGGTGGGCATTTTGGCGGCGATGGGTGGACATCGTTTTTACTGACGCTTTCAGGTCCCCTGACGGCAACGCCCTTGATTTTATTTTCCTATGCTGCGCGTCGGATCAAATTGTCGACAGTGGGCATTTTGCAGTATATCAACCCAAGCCTCCAATTCATTTGTGCAACACTGATCTTGGTCGAACCGCTCACCATGTGGCATGCCATCGCCTTTCCAATGATCTGGATCGCCTTGGTGCTTTATAGCGTGGTGAGCCTTTATTCGAGACGCGCTTGAATAACGTTCAGCGCATCTTCCGCTGTGTCTACAATATCAAAATATGATTTTAATGTGGTTTCAGCAAAGCCTTCGGAAATGACATGATCGATCAAAGTGGCGAGCGGGGTCCAATACTGCTCTGTATTTACAAGGATGATCGGTTTTTTATGCAGTCCAATTTGCGCCCATGTCAGGACTTCAAAAAATTCGTCAAGCGATCCCGCACCACCGGGTAAGAGGACAATGGCGTCAGAATTCATGAACATGACTTTTTTGCGTTCATGCATATTTTCGGTAATCACAAGGTTTGATAAATCGGTTTTTGCAACTTCTCTTTGCATAAGATGTGTCGGGATGACGCCAAGGGCTTTGGCACCATTGTTTTGGGCACTCTGGGCAACACTCCCCATGATGCCGACATCGCCTGCGCCGTAAACCAAACGCCAGTCTCGATCTGCCAATCCCTTTCCCAAAACTTCGGCGGCTTTCTCATAGGCTGAATTATGACCGCTGCGTGATCCGCAAAATACACAAATTGACATTGACCGCATCTTTTGCGCCTCTTTAATAACTTGACCTTTGACCTTATGTAGCTCCAATGTTACGCAGCAGCAATGCGTATGACGGCTCTTGGGGGGCCTAAGGATAAAATGAGCAGTAAACACAAGCAATCGAATCCAGCGATCATCGTTGCGCTTATATTGTTGGCGCTGACGATCATTGCGGCCTTTTTTTATCAGCAAAATAAAACGGCTAAAGACGCGCCGACAGTTGCTGAAGAAAGTGTGCCAGCAGAGCCCAAAAAAGCTGAGTCACTTGAGGCTGAGCAGACCCTTTCAATAAAGAAAGCTGTTGAGGACAAGCTTCAAGAAACGTCCTCTGCTGAAACTGAAGACGTTGACACCCCTGCACCAGGCCCACAACCACCTTTGGTGGAAACTATTCGTGTCGAGGCTGACGGCGCCGTGGTTCTGGCGGGGCGTAGTGATCCCGATACAACGATCAAAATTCTCCTTGATGAGGTTTTGGTTGAAACAGTGCAATCCGATGGAAGCGGAAACTTTGTGGCATTGTTCGACATTGGCGTAAGTACAAATGTTCGCGTATTGTCCCTTCTGGTGGACGTTGGGGGCAAAGAGGTCTATGCGGAAGAGGAGATCATCATTGCGGCCTCTCAAAGTGCCGAGAGTGTTACGTCGGATGAAACTGTCATAGCACAGGCAGAACCTTCCATCGCTGATGACGCAGAAACCCCAATTGAACAAGATCAGATATCAGAGCCAAATATAGAGACTGAAGAAGAAACTCTTGGGGACAAGGTTTTAGAGACCGCGACGAATGAAACTTTGACGGAAACTCAATCTGAAGAGGTCAAGACAGACGATGATCTGCTGACAGAAAATGCGAGTGAAGCAAATGTTTCTGTGGAAGTGGACTCCGTCGCAGAAGCGCAAACAGACCCCGTGGGGCAGGTGGATGTTGCCACCGAAACAAATCAGAGTGTTAGCACTGCAGAACCCGAAACAGACACTGCGACCAGTACTCAATCGGTTGAAATCGCCAAAACTGACGTGTCAGAAGATGCGGTTTCAGCGGAGCAGACCTCTTCCGAAGAAACGCTTCCTCAAAAAACCAATGAAGAGGAACAGGTCGCAAAAATTGAACCGATCATCGAAGAGCCGGAAGAAACAGTCACGGACGAAAATTCAACAGTTGTGACGGAACCTGCAACAGTTGCGACGCAAGAAACGGAAACCGAAACGGCTGTGATCGAAACTGTGCCGGCACAAAGTGAAACGGTGGCCAAGGCTGAAGTCAGTGAGGACGGAGCCGAAATTCAGACTTTGCCTGCCGAAGAGACGGAAAAAGAAGAAAATACTGAAGAGCCGCTGGTGGTTATAGCGGGCAAAGACGGGGTGAAGGTCGTTCAATCTTCCAAACAAAACAGCTCTCAGGATGTGTCCGTCGATGCAATCAGCTATGATGAAACAGGGGAGGTATCACTCACCGGTCGCGGCAAGCCTTCACAAATTGTACGAATTTACCTGAACAATATGCCGATATCGACAGCGGCCATGGATGCCACTGGTCAATGGAGCACGGCCTTGTCAGAAATTGATGCGGGAATTTACACCTTACGTGTCGACGAATTGGACAAGACTGGAAATGTTGTTTCGCGTCTGGAGACACCTTTTAAACGCGAAAGACGTGAAGACCTTGCCGCGTATATGACAAGCGTTGATGAGCCTGCTCGGATCAATGTGGTCACGGTGCAACCTGGAAACACGCTCTGGGCGATCGCTCGCAAGCGCTATGGTCGCGGTATTTTATACGTGCGTGTGTTTGAGGAAAATAAAGACAAAATCCGCAATCCAGACCTCATTTATCCCGGTCAGGTCTTTTCTCTTCCTGACGACTGACTTGAAGACTGAGGAAAACTCTTTACATGGCAGTTAGTCCAAGCACTGCGTGCGTTGTGCTTTCGAGCGAGGGTAAGAATATTTATGTCCGATAAAAAACAATCGGGAAACAGTGGGCAAAAAAGCGAAAAGCAGGCTGCGTGGAACACGACAAAACGCGTGGCACCCTTTGTCTGGCCGGCGGGTGATTTCGATTTACGTGCGCGCGTTGTGCTGGCGATGCTGGCTTTGGTGGGCTCAAAATTTATTGCAATTCTTGCGCCAATTTTGCAAGCCTGGGCCGTTGATGACTTGGCAGAGGCGGGGGTTTCTGACTTTGTCCTTGGCGCGGTGGGCCTAACGATTGCCTATGGCATTGCACGGATTGCCACCAATGGGTTTCAACAATTGCGCGACGCGCTTTTCGCAAAAGTGGCACAACGTGCACTGCGTCGTCTTGCTCTGGAAACCTTTGAACATATTCACAAACTCTCGATGCGCTATCACATTACCCGAAAAACAGGGGGATTGAGCCGCATCATCGAGCGTGGTGTGAAAGGCGTGGAGTTTCTTCTGCGTTATCTGGTGTTTTCAACGGGACCTTTAATTCTCGAACTTGTGTTTATCAGCGCCGCGATTTTCTGGAAACTTCAAGACTGGCGATATGTCGGAATTATTTTTATCACAATCGTATTCTATGTATGGTTCACGTTTGCGATTACGGAATGGCGTGTGAAACTGCGCCGCAAGATGAATGAACAGGACACGGATGCCAATCAAAAGGCGATTGACAGTCTGCTGAACTTTGAGACGGTGAAATATTTCAATGCGGAAAAACGCGAAGCGGCACGCTATGACCAATCAATGGAAGGCTATGAAGCGGCAGCATTGAAAACCAGCTATTCGCTTGCGTTTTTGAACTTTGGGCAGGCGGTGCTGATCACGTTGGGGCTTGTTGGCGTAATGTGGTTGGCAGCGGTCGGGGTGCAATCAGGAGAATTGACAGTCGGTGATTTTGTTCTGGTCAATGCCTATATGATACAGATCACAATGCCACTTAATTTTCTGGGCACGGTTTATCGAGAAATCCGTCAAGCCTTGGTTGACATGCGCCAAATGTTTGATTTGCTTGAAGAACCGGCAGAAGTGACAGATAAACCCGGCGCGCCCGCCCTTTCTGTAAAAGGAGGAGGCGTCACATTGAGCAATGTCCGCTTTTCCTATGAAAAAGAGCGCCCTATCCTGCATGATGTCAGCATTGATGTGCCGGCAGGGCAAACTGTTGCGATTGTCGGACCTTCAGGGTCAGGAAAATCGACGATCGGGCGCCTGCTTTTTCGGTTTTACGATGTGACAGATGGCGCTGTCTGCATAGACGGTCAGGATATTCGAGACATCACGCAGGAAAGTCTTCATCAAGCGATCGGAGTTGTGCCTCAAGATACCGTACTTTTCAACGATACGATATTTTACAACATCGCCTATGGACGGGAAAACGCAACACGGGGCGACGTTATACAGGCGGCAAAAGATGCCCAAATCCACGATTTTATTATGTCGCTTCCTGATGCATATGAGTCCTTAGTCGGGGAACGTGGTCTCAAACTGTCAGGGGGGGAAAAACAACGCGTTGGCATTGCGCGCACACTTTTGAAAGATCCTCCCATTTTGCTCTTGGATGAAGCCACAAGTGCACTTGACAGTGAGACAGAACATGAAATTCAAGATGCACTTGAGCGGGCAGGTGAGGGGCGCACTGTTATGATCATCGCGCATCGCCTTTCAACTGTGTCCAATGCTGATAAAATCGTGGTCCTTGAAAATGGTCTTGTGGTGGAAACTGGGACCCATGCGGAGCTTTTGAAACGCAAAGGGCGCTACAGCGATTTGTGGTCACTTCAGCGTTCAGAAGACGCAGCCTGAAGCTATCAGCCTGACCCGAAAATTCCAACGACAGGAATGTCTCAAACCAGTAGGTGATTACTCAGCCGGCTGTGCGTCATCGGGTGCGGGAAGGGCGTCATAAGGCCCCTCGCTTTCTATTTGGCGAACATTATCCCAGATGATCTCGGGCGTTTTGATCCGCTTCATGGATCTACGCAATGCCCAATCCCGTGCAATTTTGGCTTGCTTTGGTGCTCCAAGAACGACCAAGGCTTTGGCCAGCCAGATGGCATATGTGACGAGCCAAACACGAAAGGCCAAAAGGGCCGGTGTGAAAACAAGCGTGAGCATCGTCGCTGTGCCAAGGCCGAACACTACGGCAGTTGCCAGTTGTTTCCACCAAAGCGAGGTCGGGCTGTCAATCGAATATCCCCCTGCAAAGAAGTCAAGGCTTAGCCCAAACATCATCGGGGCCAGCCCTGCCATCGTGGTGATGGTCGTCAGAAGAACAGGCCGTATGCGTTGTTCAGCGGTTCGTATAATCGCCTCTATTTTTGGCATTTTGGCAGCCAACTCCTGATATGTGTCAATCAGAACGATGTTGTTGTTGACCACAATGCCCGCCAGAGCGACCACGCCTGTTCCAGTCATGATCGTTGAAAACGGTTGTTGCATGACAAGCATGCCGATCAGAACCCCGATTGTTGAAAACACAACAGCCACAAGTACGATCACCGCGTTATAAAGGCTGTTAAATTGCGCCAGAAGAATGATGAACATCAAAGCAAGAGCGGCAGGAAAGGCCATCATCAAAAATGACTGGCTTTCAGCTTCGTCCTGTTGGTCCCCTGTCCATTCCCAATTGACGCCCTTGGGCAGCGGGTTCTCTTTGAGATAGCGTGTCAGATATTCAATGCGTTCATTCGCGTTGACAAAAATTTCTTTTTCTGTGCCGTCTTCGGTTGTGATGACGCGGGTCAGATCCGGCAAAACACCCGCTTTGATGTCAAATACGCGTTTTTGGTCGATGCGCCGGATCTGGGCCAGTTTTTCAACCGGTTTGCGGGTGACAAAATTTGACAGCGGGACAAGCCCATCCCGCGTTCGGACCTTCAGAGTATCCAATGTGCTCAGGAAACGGTCTTCTTCAGGAAGGCGGACACGAATTTCGATCTCTTCATCGCTGCTGTCTACGCGCATAGTGTCAAGCAATATACCTCGCGTGACAAGCTGCACCATGGCCCCCACCGTCGCCACATCGGCCCCATAACGCCCAGCAATTTCCACATCCACATCGATTTGCCAATCGATACCCGGCAACGGACGATTGTCTTCGATCAAAGTCAGACCATAGGTCTTGTCAAAGACGGTGCGCATGTGGGCAGTTGCCTGCATGAGTTCTTCAAAGTTGTCTCCGCTCAGACGCAAATGCACCGGCTTGCTGCTAGCCGGGCCTCTGGCCAGTTCCAGAATTTCAGTTTCAAATCCATAAAGCGTGGAAAACTGTTCTCTGAGTTCTTCCATCACAACGTTACCGTCAAGTTCCGGAATATTGGCGCGCTCTTCCCATGGAATGGTTTCCAGCTGAATTTGGCCAATGGTGTCTTCTGGGGGCGCAGCACCGGAAGTATTGGAGTTCAAGCCTCCAGCGCCCGCAAAGGCAAAGACACTTTTGATACCCGGATGGGCAAGAACGATTTCTTCAACTTCGCGTACCATGGCGTCTTTTTCATTCAGAGCCAGATTGCCGCGGGCTTTGACATAAACGATCGCTTGCTCAGGTTCGGATTCAACGAAAAACTCAACACCATAGTTGTTTTCGCTGAAATACGAATTCACGCTCATTGCAAAGAACAAAACGAATGCAATCGTGACAAGCGGCATGATTGGATTGCCAACAATCAGTTTCATAAACCACCCAAATCTGGTGCGCTGTTGTCCGGACCGAACAATGCGCGCACGTTCGCCACTTTTGAGTGACCCCAAAACTGTTGAACCGGCAAAGGCTGACAATAAAAACAGTGCCGTACCAATCAGCATGGCTGTACCTGCCCAATCTCTGGCGGCTTCCCCAAATAAGTAGGCGGGGTTTACGATTTGCATTGCGCTCACGAAAAGACATAACAAAACAGGTGGAACCAGCGCAGCGCGACCGTACCAAGGCAGCAGGTCCCGAAGTGCATTCGAACCTTGAGAAAAGACGCGGCTGATACGCCCTGAAACGCCTCCGACAACAGGCAAGTAAATCAGCGCCACGATCAAAGATGCCGACAGAACAAAAATGAGTGTCAGTGGCAACATTCCCATAAATTGCCCGGGAACGCCGGGCCAAAAGAGCATGGGCATAAAGGCACAAAGAGTTGTGGCGGTCGAACTGACGACGGGCCAAAACATCCGCTTGGCTGCTTCGACATAGGCTCGCATGGGGCCTTCACCCTCTTGAATGCGTTTATCTGCATATTCCACCACCACAATTGCGCCATCCACCAACATGCCGACGGCAAGTATCAGACCAAACATAACAATATTGGAAATGGTGATCCCCATGAGCGCTAAAAGAACGAAACACAGCAAAAAGGAGGAGGGAATTGAAAATCCGACAAGCAGCGCGGCGCGGGTTCCCAAAGAGGCAAGCACCACCATCATGACAAGCGCGACTGCCGTTAGAACCGATCCCTCAAGCTGACTGACCATACTGTCCACAACAATTGATTGGTCGTTTGAGGTGCCCATATGGACGGCCGCCTTTAAATCATCTGGCCAATTTAACTGTTCACTCTCGACTAGAGCGATGATTTCCTGAGTTGTCTGAATGAGGTTGAAGCCTTTGCGCTTCACCACTTGCAGAGCCACTGTTGGTTCCCCGTTAAAGCGTGCGGTTCCCTCGCGGTCTTCAAATGTGAGACGGATATTGGCGAGATCGCCCAAAGTGATAACCCGATCGCCATTGGTTTTGACGGGCAGGGCGTAAATATCGCGCACCTCATCAAAGCTTGACGGGATTTTGATTGAAAATGCGCCTTGCGCGCTTTCAATCTCACCAGCAGCAATCAGTTTATTGTTGTTTTGAACGACAGAAATCAATTCTCCGGCAGTCACATTATAGGCTTCGAGACGCAATGGATCGATTGCAACTTCGACCATCTCTTTGCGATTGCCCGCAATCACGGCCTCAAGGACGGCATCCATTCCTTCGAGTTTCACTTGGAGATCTTCAGCGATCCGCGTCATCGTGCGCTCTGGAACATTCCCGGTGAGGTTCACAATGATGATGGGGAACTTGGAAAAATTAAATTCACTGATTGTATATTTGTCTGCCCCCTCAGGGAATTTTGACTCTGCTTTATTCATTGCATCGCGCACATCTGCGAGCGTTTTGGTCTTATCCCACCCGAATTCAAACTCTACAGCCACGCCCGCATAGTTTTCTGCCGCCGTGGCATTCATGACTTTCAATCCATCCAGATTAGAAAGCTCCGTTTCCATGGGCATGACCAAGAGCTTTTCGCTGTCAGCTGCGGAAATACCTGGGAACACGACTGAGATGAAAATTGCAGGGATTTCGATATCGGGCTCGCCTTCTTTGGGGAGTCCGGTATATGCAAAGGTACCGGCTGCCAGCGACAGTATGATCATCGCCAGCACCATTCTGGCGCGACTGGCGGCCCAATCGATAACAGAGTTCATGGTGTTACCTTTTGATAAGCAGCGTCGACGGCCACGCCGTCAACAACATATTCCTGTCCAACCACAATAATATCGGCTTTGTTTGCCAAACCAGTCAACAATACGCCCTCGGCGGTATCCCGCAGAATGGTCACAGGCGCAAATTTCGCGCGGGAATTCTCATCCACAAGGCGCACGCCTAGGTCTCCGGCATCATTCAATGTGAGAGCCGATTGCGGGATCAGATGGGCAACCTGTCCTTCCGCTCCGATGAGAATATCAGCGGTCTGCCCGTCGCTGATGCTCAGATCTTTGTTGTCCACTTCGATGTCGACCCGAAAGGTTCGGGTCATACTATCGGCTGATCGCGACACAAACGTCACACGACCTTCCACATTTTGCCCAGCCAACAGCTTTGCACGGGCTGGCGCTCCAAGTTTGACGCGGGACATTTCCGTTTCAGAAACAAAACCGACGACCTTAATTGGATCTAATTGGATGACCGTGGCGCAGAGGGCCCCGGGCTGCAGAAGGCTGCCGAGCTCTGCGGTGTCTGATTCCAAAACCCCTTCAAAGGGCGTTTTGAGTGTAAGGCGCTCTATTTCTTTCTCGGCGGCTGCAACTGCCGCTTCTGCCGACTGGATGCCAGACCGTGTTGCCTTGAACCCCGCCATCGCTGAAGCAACGCCTGCTTCTGCAGAGCTTACAGCCGCTTCGGTTGCTGCCACGCGCGTTTCGCTGGCATAGCCATCTTCTGCAAGTTTTTTGGCAGCATTAAAATTGATACGTGCCTCTTCGAGACGGCTTTCGGCCTCATGAAGACGGGCTTGGGTTTCTGGAACGCGCGCCTCTGCTTCCGCCAGCCGGGCAACCGCGTCAGAGAGGCTGCTGTCTCGGATCCCAGCGTCAAGCTGACACAGCGTTTGCCCTTCCGTCACAAAGGTGCCTTTTCTTAGGGGATCTGAAATGACCTGCCCTGAGGTTTCTGCGCGCACTTCGACTTGACGTGCCGCCTTTGTTTGACCGCGCAGAACAACGGCGCTGTCAACTTCGCGCGCCAAAGACTTAATCGCCTTTACCTTGATCGGCGTATTGGTATCAGATTGCGAGGTTTCTTCTTCTGGGGCAGGAGTTTGTGCACCTTCGTCAGTTTCTGGCGTTGTAGACGCTTCGACAATTGATCCGGTAAACAATACCGACAACGGTGCGCCCTGCGAAATAGCCCTCACCGCCTCACGTTCAAAAACCAATGCATAAAGACCTGATAAGACCAAGATGGCCGTCCCTATTGACAAAAATCTCATGAAGTCTCGTCTCTTGCTATGAACATTTTGAGATAAGTTTGATACGCAATCTCTTTGATCTTAGATTAAAGAAATATTCTTTGACCTGCAAGTCGCCCAGTTTCTTTCGGACTTGGCAGTCCCGTCCAGAAAGGATAAGAAAGCAGGTGATTAAAAGCGGGGCAATAGTGTGAGCGAAACAGACAGTTTTATCGAGGAAGTCAGCGAAGAGGTCCGGCGGGACAAACTTTATGCGACAATGCGAAAATATGGTTGGATTGCCGTGTTGCTTGTTTTGGCCTTGGTCGGCGGAACGGCATATCGGGAATATAAAATATCATCCGCCACTTTCGATGCTCAGAAAACAGGTGATGCGATCATCTCAGCGATGTCGCTAGACAGTCCGGATGCACGTATTCAGGCGCTGGATGAAATTGAAGCGGTTGGACCAAATCGTGCGATCATTGCGCTTCTGGGGGCAGCCCAGTACCAGAGTATCGAAGAGTTTGGGTCGAGCTTTGAAAAATTAGAGCAAGTGGAAAGCGGCGATGCTCCTTCCGCCTATGTCGAGCTTGCTACCTTTAAAAAACTCTTGATCGAAGACGGCGGATTTGATGAAAGCGCGCGTATCGATGCGCTGAATGATATTGCTGGGTCTGCGAGCGCTTATGCGCTTTATGCAAAAGAACAGCTGGCACTCATAGATTTGTCTGCAGGTCGCAAAGAAGCGGCAATAAATCGCCTGTCTGAGATTTTTAATGATGCAAATGTATCGCAAAGCTTGCGTCAACGTGTTTCTCAACTCATGATCATTCTTGGTGAAAACCCCGAAACGCCAGAGGGGTGATGGGACGGGGTTGCTCTTGAGAAAAGTCAGAGCAACAGGACAACGATGATGAGTGCGGATTTGATGACGTTAAAGAGAACTTTAGTTGCCGTAGTGATGATGTCGGTCAGCCTATCCGCGTGTAATGATACGGAGGTTATCCTTCCGGGTAAACGCGAAGCGATCTCATCGATTTACGAAGATGGAAATCAGCAAGATGCACGGGAAAACACAAATCAATCCCGTGCCTTTAATGCCCCCAAGGCCCAGATGAATTCAAGTTGGCCACAGGGACATGCCAATGCTAAGACGCGCACCTCCAACGCAGCTCTATCCGCAAAACCGACTTTGGTCTGGTCGGCTGACATCGGAACGGGAGATGTGGCGCGTACCCGTCTGAGTGCGGATCCGATTGTCTATGGCGGATTGATCTTCACGCTGGATAGTAAAATGGTTCTGAGCGCCACAGGGCCAAATGGCACGATCGTTTGGTCCAAAGACTTGACCCCAAAAACGGAACGATCGGGTCAGGCAGATGGGGGCGGTTTGGCAGCCGGAGACGGAAAAATATTTGTTTCCACAGGATATGGGACACTTTGGGCGCTGGATGTCGCAAGCGGCGAACCTCTTTGGCAGCAGTCTTTACTTGGAACCGGAAACAGCCAACCTGCCTATCGCGATGGGATTGTGTATCTCGTAAGCAGCGATGCGACAAGCTGGGCTGTGGATGCAAAGAACGGCCGTGTGCGCTGGCAAATCGACGGACTTGCGGACGTGAACAATGCCTCCGGCACCACCGGCCCTTCGGTTTCGCAGAAATATGTGATCTTTGGATTTGGTTCTGGCGAGGTGCAAGCCGCATTTCGAAAAGGCGGTCTCGTACTTTGGACCTCAACTTTGGCTGGCGGTCGTGCGGGGCGGGCGTTGTCAACGATCGAAGACATTGGATCAACACCAGTCATCGCAGATGGCCGCGTATTCGCGGCAAACGCGACAGGGCGCATTGTGGCGCTCAATCTTGACAGCGGAGAACGGCTTTGGTCTGCACCATTCGGGGCCAAGTCTCTGATCTGGCCTGCTGGCGGTTCAGTATTCTTTATAAGTGATCTGTCGCAGCTGATCCGCTTGGATGCGCGCACGGGCAAAACCATTTGGATAAAAGAGCTGAAGGGATACCTGACATTAGATCGACGGCGCAGCAAAGAAGTGGTCGTGCACCATGGACCCATTCTCGCGGGTGGTTTGCTTTATGTGGCCTCAAGCGATGGCGGCCTTACGGCTTTCGACCCTGTTTCTGGCGATGTCGTGCAGACACTGGACATTCCAGGGGGTGCGACAACAATTCCGGTTGTGGCGGATGAAACGCTTTATGTGGTGTCCAAAACTGGCAAATTACACGCTTTTCGCTGACTTAAAACTGGTGTAACGCTACGGCCTTGATCCGTTTGGAGCACAAATATGTCCTTTTCACTTGCCATTGTGGGCCGTCCGAATGTTGGAAAATCCACCTTATTCAACCGTCTTGTCGGGAAAAAACTGGCCCTTGTGGATGACCAGCCCGGCGTTACGCGTGATTTGCGTGAGGGGCAGGCGCGCCTTGGCGATTTGCGCTTTACGGTGATTGACACGGCAGGACTTGAGGATGCCACCGATGAAAGCCTGCCCGGGCGCATGCGTAAATTGACAGAGCGGGCAGTGGATATGGCCGATATCTGCCTTTTTATGATCGATGCACGCGTCGGGGTGACGCCAACGGATGAAACGCTTGCCGGTATTTTGCGCAAACGCGCCGAACATGTGATCCTTGTGGCCAATAAATCCGAAGGCCGCGCTGGGGACGGTGGGGCAATCGAAGCTTGGGGGTTGGGGCTTGGCGAACCTGTGCGCCTGTCTGCGGAACATGGCGAAGGGATGGGCGATCTCCTGTCTCTTTTGATGCCTCTGGCGGATGGCTTTTCCGAACGCGCAGCTCTTGAGGCCGCGGAGGTCGAAATTGAACTCAGCGAAGAAGACGCCGATGCGGGCGAAGACGAAGACAGCTATCGCGCCCCCACGGCTGCAAAACCGCTTCAGGTGGCGGTTGTCGGACGCCCCAACGCCGGCAAATCCACTCTGATCAACAAAATCCTCGGAGAGGATCGGTTGCTCACCGGACCAGAGGCGGGGATCACCCGCGACGCGATTTCATTGCAGATCAACTGGAACGGCACGCCCATGCGCGTCTTTGACACGGCGGGCATGCGCAAAAAGGCCAAAGTGCAGGAAAAGCTTGAAAAACTCTCGGTCAGTGACGGGCTTCGGGCGGTGAAATTTGCCGAAGTCGTGGTGGTCCTACTGGATGCGGCCATTCCCTTTGAACAA
>Ga0255770_10001736_pt1 | contig 20091 bp, 25 predicted proteins | sample 071ome_22_FD_179968 | JGI IMG/M metagenome (GOLD analysis project Ga0255770, IMG submission 179968) | Coastal salt marsh microbial communities from the Groves Creek Marsh, Skidaway Island, Georgia - 071404AT metaG (version 2) | ecosystem: Environmental > Aquatic > Marine > Intertidal zone >...
AGGCGAAACCAATAGCAAAGACGGAAACGACCTGAATAAATGCGTCGTTAGAACCTTTAATATGACTAGACTCCCACCCAGGTCTGTATAGAGCATCAGAGTCTAGGTGATAAACCTTAGTGGAGTCTGTAGAAGAAGAACCATTGGATAGAGATGCTCCAGTTACCTTAGAAACTGAAATACCCTCATATGATCTAGAAGACTTATTATACTTGACAAATGCTCTGTCGTCTTTCTGTAGTGAAACAGCAGTGAACTGAGCAACAACCATCGAACGGAAACCTGCTGCCTTGGCACCATCAGCATGTAGACCGTTCATACCATAAACTGAACGCAAGGAACAGTTAAAGATATAAGGAGAAGCACCACCAACTGTATCAGTCTCGATAGTGACTGTAGAACCAGAAGCACTAGGAGAAGCAGTTAGGTTGTTTCTAACGAATGGAAGTAGATAGGTGAACTCAGTTGTGCTGCTTACACTCTGAACTGTGGTTGATACGTTATAGTCATCAACACTTACACCTTTGATCTTAATAGGTGTTCCAGTTGTTAGACCGTGTGCTGTCGTAGTTGTGACTGTGATAACACTACCAGGAGTGAAACCATCACCAGAAATAATGGATGAGATATTAACTGGGTCAGCAGCAAAAGCACCAACAATTTCCCACTCAGAACGCTTCTTAGCAAAACCTAGTGGGTCACCTGGCCATTTCTGGTCAATGTTTCTACCAGTTTCTGTATTAAAAGCATTCGAAAGTTTGCTATAATACATGTCAAGGTCAGTGATAGTATATCCCGCTGGGATATTCACACCATCACAATACTCAAAACAGGTTAGTTTGTGGTGAGAGAATGTTGGTTTGGACTGGTTACCTGAACCAAAGTTCTGTGAGTCAGTATAAACTAGTCCACTCTGGTCTCCATCAAAGATAGAGAACTGCCAGAAGTAACAAGCACCAGTGATTCTAAAGAGAGCAGATGCTGCTACATCAGTATCAGTTGGGTTTGGTACATATTTTGGTCTGACTTTTGTCTTTCTGAGGTCTAGACCGACGATAGAAGTACCACGGGGAACAACAACACCACCGTTGATACTGTTAAACTTATAAAGAATATTGTCTTGCTGCGTTAAATCAAATACTGACGATGAAGAAAGTGTCAGTTCTGTTGATGCTACTGACTGTGAACCAGCAGGAGAAACAGCAGTCGCAGTTCCACTTACATCCTTAATAGCATAACCAGGTCTGTTATCAACAACGTGCTCACCAGGGAACAGAAGAATAGTGGTCTTCTCAACGATATCGTTATCACTTCCTCTTAAATATGAGAATCTCGCTGCCTCTAGCAGTGCTCTCTGGATAGTCTTAAAAGGTTTTGTTAACGAATTACCTTGATTCTCGATAGCATCGGTAGCATCAAGGTCACTAGGGTTAACATAAAGAATACGTCCCTCAGTATTCTTAATGAAATTTTCCAGCTTATTAAGAGGCATCGGATTATTATCGCCAATATATTTCTATGTTTTATTTATCAACCCATAAAATCTTCCTCATCATACTGATATTCTAGTTCATCCTGCGGCATGTCTTCTGGATTTTCTAGTTCTACTGGAAATAGACAAGGATGTACTTCCTCATCTATAAGGTAGAATGAACTTCTGTATAAGTCTTCTGGTTCGAAAGAAGTATTTTTATCTGCTTCTCTACACAGATCTTGGTCGTACAAATGCCCATCAGGCATTTCATCAAAGGTGAATGGAACCTGATTAATGAAATACATCTTTACTATCATACTGCCGTTATCATACCAACAGTATGCAGTATCGATTCTATAAGACATAGTAGATGCTTTTGTCTTATTTATTTTATACCCGTGGTCGGATTCGAACCGACCCTGGAACGATTTTAAGTCGTTTGTCTCTACCGCTGGACTACACGGGCAAGGTGCTCCTTGCGTGGATCGAACACGCCTCAGGCGAATTATGAGTTCGCTGCATTCACCAGATTGCTAAAGGAGCAGATAGTGTAGAAGACAGGATTTGATACCTGCATACCCTCATAGAGGTGTGTTTCCTTACATCACATCTACACTAATAGGAGTACTGGGAGTTGAACCCAGACTACCCCGTTATAAGCAGGGCGCTCTAACCATTAAGCTATACTCCCAGATGATGAACTACGATGCTTCGTTGTTATTTTCCGTGTATATTCGGACTAGTTCATCATCATAAGGCATCATAACTGCTGCTTTACCATCATCTCCCATAATACCAAGGGTTTCTCCTTTCTCTACCCTTTCGAGAAGAGAATCAAAGTTCTCTTCCCATTCCTTAACTGAAAATACTTCCATCATTCCTCAACAGCAAGATCAGCGTATTCGATTTGGTGGGGTTCAAGGTTGGCAGTTACAACTTCCAGAACATTCATAAACTCTTGAACAGTTTCGCACTCAACCATTTTCTCATTGCCTTCATCGCTGATCAGGAGGAAGGAGCGAGTACAAATATCAATAACAATGCCGAGAACAGATTCTTGTGCGGTGCCCATTGGGTGTTCCGTTGATTACCTGAGTATTATAGAACACCTGGGGTCTGGTGTCAAGTGGGTGGAACTGGCCAGAGTTCGTGATTTTCGTCCCTAACCAGTTCTCTATACTGCTCTTCTGTAAGAGATGAAGGAAGATCACGGAGTTCTTGGCGATAGGTTCTCCATTCTCCTCTCTGTTCTTCTGTAAGTGGACTGTCTGGAACTTGTGTCCAGTCACTATCAGTTAGTTTTTTTGTCCTATATTGACGTAATAATGATGTCCAATCTCTATTCCATTCCCAATCATATGCAATTCTTGCTTCTTCATCAGCAATTCTCTGCTTTGCATTCTGTAAATCGGTAACTGCCTGACTATAAATTCCCAATTCTTCAATTCTTTCATTACTTGTCCCATCATTGTATTCAACCTCACCCCAGGTATCATACCATTGAACAGCGTGAACATTTTCTGGAATCCAGGACATATCCGTGTTTATTCCAACTACACCATCACCATCTAATGAAATTGTTTTGTCGGGAACTATGATTGAAAGTTTCACAATTATTCTTCCTCCGATGATTCTTGTAACATATTAATTGGTTGTTCTAATGGGGCAACTCTTGAAGGAACGACGCCATGAGTTATTGCATTTATGTATAATTGCTGATTGGATTGATTTGCCTTTACAACTTCATTGCGGAATGATTCTACTGCTGCTCCTGCTTGATTGGTTTTTTGTGTAATATCCATTGCCATATAAGGCATCCAAACAACTGCACAACCAGATTCATCAACTGGTTCTCCTGTATTTGGATTTGTACCTCTAATTCTCATATACCAAGAACATTTTTCTTTAATACATTCTTTTTTAATTAGAGGGCAATAATCACCACCACTATCTTTTCCTTTACCCATAATAAATTAGTTTCTAGAACATATTATAACATCAATATACTCAACCGCAAAGTCCATTGCATTTCCACTAAAACTGCTGCTTACGCTACCACTTAAACTGTGACTGTGATTTGATTGAGAAATTCCGTGACTGTGACTGCTTTGGGATATTCCGTGTGAGTGACTGCCATTTCCACCCTGAGCAGCAGTATCATAAGTATTACCATACTGAGTGCTTAAACCAGAGTCATCCGTACCTCTCCAGTTTCCAGACCTAAATCCACCGTGAGTGTGAGATGCAAGTTCATAAGTACTCAAAGTGTGACTGTTAACACTAATACTAATAGAACTACTACTGACACTAATATTGGCAGATGCTCCATTAGTGCTTCCAGAAAATGAAGAACTTACAGAACCACTAGGAGTTCTAGAAGCAAAAACACTGCTAAATGAACTAGAACCACCATTTCCACCACCAGTACCACTTACAACACGGAGAGACTTATCATTGTGTGTGGTCTGTTTAGTCCATCCAGTTGGTGCTGCTGCCTGATAGAACACCATTGTTGTTCCAGTCGGAATCGCCTCAACTGGTGCTGCAACTTCTGCCCACTCTGGATTAGCACCAGGACCATTTGTTTTTAAAAAGTACCCAGAAGTTCCTGGTGATAAAAATCCAGTAACATCCGTATCAGACTGATATGGTATTGAACCTTGAACTCCACCTGCTATATTATTTGATACAACACCACCACCCGTTCCTGAAGAGTCGCTCCCATCACTTCCGTTGTTTGTTGATTGATTTGAAGCAATTAATTTTCCTTTTACAACTACATTACTCAAAAAAGTAACTTTTCCTTGAAATGTATGTTCAAATGAAGTTGGTTGATTCGGAAATAGTGTCATGATTATACTCTTAACGCACTAATTGCTTGCTGAGCAATAGCAATTGCTGCGCTTGCTCCAGGTCCACCTGCTGCGGCAGATGCTGCCCTAGCAATACCTTCTGCCTTAAGACCTGCGTACACCTGATTTAACATTGTTTTTACATTATCTTGTGTAGCAATAGCATCTGGTCCATAAGAATGTGGAGCAGTACAATATGCTTCTTTTGCTGTGATATCTACTTTCTGTCCAGCATCGACAGTAAAGTTGCCGCCACACTTAAAATTAATATCTTCCTTTGCTTCAACGATAACATTAGCACCCTTGATTCTAACATCACCATTTTCTTGAGCAGTGATGATAACACTGCCTTTCATACCAGAAATTACGATATCAACTCCACCACGGTCATTATTTTTACCACCACCACCAATAATTTCAATGGTTTGATCATTATACAGGTGATAAACACCTGCTTGATTCATACCACATAGTGAAATGTCCCCACTATCCGTATGAGCATACTTTTCATATACACCAGCACCAAGAAATCCGTTCGTAGGATTGTTTACATCAATCCTAAACTCTGGTGTATAAGAAATAATTTTTCTTCTTTCCCAATTATTGCTCATTTATAAGTCCTCCTGCGATATTTATTCTATACAGTCGATAACTTGCTTCACTGCACCCTGAAGTTCTTCTGGTCTTACTCTGAGTTTAGGTTTGATGATAGCACCAGATCCTGTTTGAGTATTAACAGTAAACTCCATAGTATCAATAACTGATGGGAACTGAAGTTCTCCATTTACAGGAACTCTCTCAATACTAATAATGCTTCCATCATTATCAACATTGACATCATATTCATTACCATAATTATCAGTTACTGTGTCATCGGGACTATATCCACTTCCACCATCAATAACGTTAGGACCATTCACATCATCTGGAACATAGTCTTCAATATCACTGGATGGAGTATAATCTTGACCATCAGTTACAACATAGATGTCTGTAATCTGCTGATAAGTCGGAGAGTCTGGATCATAATCAATTCTTGCTCTAGCTGTAGCACCGAATCCCTTTCCACACTCATCAACAATCTCAACAAATGGTGGGAATGTATATCCTCCACCACCATTTACAAGGTCAACACCAATCAAACTTCCAGTCAAACCTCTACCACCTTCAGCAATTTGAAGGATAGCGTTGGCAACACCACCTTTACCTTTTCCTCCACCAAAGATTTTAACTTTAGTTCCACCACATCCACCAAGTTCTGGTAAACCAGCAAAACAATTTCCAAGAACACTTTCAAATCCAGGAGCAGAAACACTTGGATTGGCAAAATCAAACAGACCAAGAGAACCAACTTCTCCAGCAATATCTTGAATTGCCTGAAGAGGTGCTTCTGCCAGTGCTTTCGCTTCGTTAGCAACTTCTAAGATTTCATCAACAGGAACACCAGTCTTATCACTGCTACCCTTACCAATTACCCACTCTTCGGAAGAGAGATCGTATTCTGGAGCAATTTCATTACATCCTAGTTTATCAGCAAGACCTAAGATTGCTCCAGCAGTTCCACCAAGGAATCCTCCAATATCAAATCCACCTGAAATTGTACTGAGAGCATCCATGAATGGTTTCAGGAAACTTGTTACACCTCCGATGATGTGATTGAGAAGAGCACCAACAACCTGGTCACCAATACATTCTACGAAGTTGAAGACATTCTCTGCTACATTAGTCAGAACACCTCTGATTATATCTCCAAGACCATTAATGATACTATTTGCTATACATGGAATAGCATCCGAAAGTTTCTTTACAGGACCAATAAGTAATGCTTGAGCGATTGTTCCTGCTTTTTCGGCAATAGCACTGTTTTGAGTAGCAGCAAAAACGGTAGCATAAACAAGATCATATAACTTTTGTAGACCACTATTCAATACAGGTACAAGTTTGTCTGTGAGATTCTTGGTCATGTCGCCAACAACCTTCATAGCACTCTTTTGGATACTAGCAGTCATGCTGCCAATTTCCTTCATAATGAACTGTCTAGCATTACCAACAGCACCCTTTACACTATCAGTAATATTACGAATTTTCTTGACAAAGTTTCCAACTTCTGTCTTGATTGTTCGTACAGCACTGGCAGAATCTTTTGATGCTGCCAATACTTTTTGTCCGATAGCAGGAGAAGCGGACTTTAGTGCTGTCTTGGTATCTTGATTTTGACCTGTAGCATTTCCTACTCTCTCAGCAGTTGCCTTATCAGTTGCGATAGGAGAGACTTGAGATAATGAACTTTGTTCGCTTGATTGACTATTTGCTACAATACCACCATCATTCGTTACTCTACCAGTATTACCCGTAAATGGTACAAAAGGGGATGCAAAATCGCCAGTTGGAACCTGAGATGTTCTTCCAAAAACTCCCATGACGACAGGAACTTGCCCATTGTCTCCATCAAGAAAGAATCCAAATACAGTGTCACCAGGAGCAATAGAAATCGATGTTGATCTATTTTGAGCACCAGAACCATCAGTAGTGCCAAGCAACACAAGTGCCCAAGGCAAATCTTCATTCTTGAGGTCAGTCGTGTTGTATGGATGATATCCAAGAATACGAACTTTTACCCTATTTCCCCATCCACCTCCATTGGATTGTTCTTGATACCCATCTTCTAATGGGGGAATCTGACCGATCCACCAACGGAATCCGTCTCTCCCCAGAAAATTAGTTTTAAGTAAAGACTCCTCTAACATTACTTCTCTTCGTTGTTGGGATTAGACTGACCGTAAGTATCTCTCACTAACTTCACTGAGGTATATGAACCAGATGTGTCAAAATGATGACGTAATTCTTTTATCATATATAGTCCGCTTTGCATCTGATCATATTCTTTCTTCTGATTAGTTGTAGTCTCTGGGAAGAAGCATTCAATAATATCACCTGCTTCAAGATTTGTATTACATGGTAAAGTGGCAGTCACTTGTTGAGTGAATAAAGTATTGTATCTAAACAGTGCTTGAGACTGATACAACAAAGCATCGGCATTTTTTGTCGTAGAAACACCAACCTCTTGAGTTCCCAAATCTAGAACACCAGTAAGAAGTCTAGTTGGAACATCACCAAGGGTTAAATTTGATTCCTCACTAATTGTTGGTAAAACAAATTTATCGCCAAGATTCTTAGTACTATTAATATAATCATCCATCTTAAATACACCCTTCTCTGGGTGAGTGAATGTTCCGTTTAATGGATTGAAGTAACTCCTAAAACTAGAATATACTCCTAAACGTAGATTCTCTATAACATTTTGATTTCTATTGATGGCATATTCGATAATAGTGTAATCCTGTTTCTTACCATCTTCATTGACAATATCATTTGCGATATATGTTGCTTTTGGTTCGGCAGCAATCAAACTATCAAGTGATCTAAATTTAAATCCACTCTTTGTTTCAAAGAAACAGTATCCAGCGGTACCATTACCTGATGTCTCTGGAACTGCTTTTGATGCTAACCATGTTAATACTGTAAATGGTTTTCTCATATTACCAATGAAACCATATTTGTTCATTGACTTATCAATATCAACCTTTTTATTGGTCTGAAGATATGTTTTAATTATTTTCTCTGCCGATACTGAAATTGGTGAGGATGTAGGATACTTCCCAGGAACCCTAGCAGTTTCATTAGTTATTGCTTCTCTTGAATATAAATCAAGAACAAAAGATTCTATTTGATTTGTGCTAATAACATTACGAACACCACTGACGTAAAAATAGTTTTCCCTATCAGAAAAATCTAAACCAGGCATACCTTCTGCATTACCTGATATCCTCAAAGAAAGTCTCTCACCACCTCGACAAGGAAGTCCTTGAGTGATGGATTTTCCATTTACGGCATTACCTGTGGTGGTTACAACTATTTTGGCAGTTAATGTTGGAGAAAAAATATCCTCAAAATAGTCTATTGACTGAACACCAAGTCTTAGGTCAACAGTTTCTGAACCATCATTAGATTCTAGAAGTACTTCTTCGTACTTTGAAAGATCGGATGCACCCATTATACGTATTCTAAGTCCCTAAGAAGAATCTTGTTTATGAAACTATTTAACGATATTTCTTCAGATGCTCCTCCATCTTTTCCTCCACCTCCAGATCCTCCTTCTGGTAGTGGTTGCTGTCCACTTTCAGATGGAATTGGAACTGTAATAACAGATCCTCTTCTCTCTGGTGTTACGGCAGAAGCAACCATACTTCTGCTTACTGCTCCATCAATCTGAAGTGATGGACCACCAGTACCTCTAGATGATTCAGATAAAGATGTCTTTTGTCCCTGAACATTTGCTTTAGTTAGTCTAATCAAAGATACATATGGTGCTGGAGACATATTAGAAACACCAGATGTCCATTCTGTACTATTTGCTTCTAAGTGAATATGAGGTGCGGTAGAACGTCCTGTAGAACCTGTAATAGCAAATGAAGTTCCTGCTGGAACTCTGGCACCTCTTCCTCCTATTAAGATCCTACTATTGTGGGCAAATCTAAGGTGAACATTATAAGAAGGAACATATAAGTCAACAACATTTCCATATCCTCTATCAAACGTCGATCCATCAACAATTGCATCCGCTGCCAATGAGATGAAAAGACCTGCCGCACATCCAATATCAATTCCTTTATGTGGAGAAGATCTGAAGGATTCAAAATCACCTCTTCTTGATGTAATTACTGCAGATGTTTGACCACCAAGAAGTTGAGTAACATCTTGTCCTTTTCTGTATCTGGTGCTAGAATCAACCCGTCTTGATACTACTGGTTGACTGGATCTAGCACCAGCTGCTGCTTTTTTGGCAGCAGGAAGATACTGCTTATAAGTGCCGCTAGAATAAACACTCCAAGCACCAAGACCTTGAGATTTGAGAATGTCATAGGCTGCTTTAGCATTAGTTAGAGGATCTTTTAGTTGATCGTTGGAGGATAAACCATATTTTTTCCTTCTTTCGGCACCAAGCATATATCCTGGTTCATCAAGCATGTTGATTTGCCACAACCCATAAGAATTATCTGGATATTTTGGGTTATGTGCTCCACTGTCTCCACCAGATTCTGCTAGAGCAATAGCAACCATTGTAGGAATCATGTCCTCTGGAATACCAGCACGTCTAGCAACATCAGCAATTTGTTTTGGTGACAGTTTACCTCCAGAAGGATAACTTCCCTGCCTATCAAAGTCTGTACGGTCACCAGTCACAAAATCCGCAAGTCCACCAAAGAATCTTCTAAATGGACCTGGTTGTTTATCATCAGTTCCTGGTTCTTCTTTTTCTCTTTCTTCTATTCCCAATAAGGCATAGATGTCAAATTTATTAACAGCATCAATCATCTTATTATAATCTTTTTCTACATCATCAACACCTTCAAGAATTTTTTCTTTTGATTCATCGGCAGACTTTTGATCTTGAGAAAAATCTGCTTGGCGTAAAATTCTTTCATCTGCAGAATCTAAATCACCGGTAAATCCTGCGAAGAATCTAGTTATACCGTCATACCATCCAGTTAGTGCTCCAACAGTTTTCTGTATTCTTCCTATCAGTTTTTGTACGTTCTCAATGATGATAGGTAAGTTGGTTACCATCCACCCAACGAGGATGGTTCCAACAAAATCCATCACTCTACCAAGGAATCCTTTTGTACTACTCCCAATAACTTTAGCACTTCTTCTGAAGATGCCTCCAACTTTACTAGATTCAATTAAATCCTCTTGCTCTCTTCTTTGAACGGCAGCACGTCTTTTACCAAATATTTCTCTCTGCTGAAGCATCGCACGTTTTTTAGAGCGATTACTCTTAGTAAATTCTCGAATGATAACAGATGAAGTATTATTGGCAGCACGAAGACTTTTGCCAAAAGAAGAGATAGTTCCCTGTATACCACCAATACTATCGCTATTCTTTAAAAGTGACTGTGTAATTTTTGCCATCAGACAGATACCACGTTAAAGTTTGATCTAGCACCAAGAGTGTAAATATTATCAGGATTATGTGGAGTAAAAAATGGTGCTCCATTAATACCACCAGAAACTAATGGTTGTGACTGTGGTTTTTTCTGTTCCGCTGGGGTCTGAACAGGAACAACAGTAACACCAGGTTCTGCTGGTGCTTGAGATACTGTCTGGGCAACTTGTTGAGTCTTTTTGACAGGATCAATAGAAGTAGCAGGTTGATTCGGAAATATATCCAAGAAATCCCACCACTGATTTTTTCCACCCTTATCTGCAGTTGGAACGGTTGGTTTTTCCCCCTCCATCTCTGCGGCAGGAGCAGCAGGAGTTTCAACAGGTTCCATGGTTACTTCACCATGCTCTGCCTTTACACTTGGATCTACAGGTGCCTCTTCTTTTTCTTTGGATTCTGGTCTTTCAAATACTGCTGACATATTGACAACAGGAAGAGAACCATCAGCACTAGCACTTTTTATCTCCTCTTCCGTCATCGGATCTAGAGGTGCCATACTAAATGTATTTCTCACAACTGGAGCAGGTTGCGAAGCTCTATTTTTTACAAAATCTTTGTATTGGCTTGCTGTGAATAATCTCTCACTGCCAGTTGATAAAGAAAGACCACCAACTCCATTAGGATTATTTGGATTATAGTCTTCTGTTTCTGATTTTAAACTGGGTCCACCAGTTCCTGTAGGAGGTTCTTCTCCATTATCATCACTAAACAAAAGACCACCAGAAAGTTTATTGAGTGCCAGTTTCCCCATTTTCGTGAGGAATCCAAGAAACTGTAATATTGGACCAGAGAATATAGCACCTAGACCAATTGCAGCAAGTTTTAGAGCAATGCCACCAAATGCCGCTGTCAATGCTGGAACTGCTAGCTTGATAGTAGCAAAGACTCCACCAGCAATCAGTAGATTTTTTAATATATTATTCTTGATTTCATTTAATTTATCTTCATTACCTTCTTTATAGGCAACAATAGTTTCAACACCCTTTTGTAACAACCAACCACCAGCGATTGTTGCGAAGAATCCACCCAATCTACTCAGAGTAAATTGTGCCTTTTGTGCGATTCTTTGTGCTGGTTCGATTGCTGCTGCTTGAATTTTCTTTTCAATCGAACTCTCTTTACCCTCACGCAGTTTCTCCTGCGCCAACTTGTTCTGTAATTCTGCTTCTTGTTGATCTTTTGCTTCGTCTAGAGCGTTTTGTTGTTGAAGGTTTGTTCCAATAACTTGTAGAGAACCAGTTAGTGACTGCATCTGAGCAGTCAGATTTTGCATCTGGTTGGAAACAATTCCAAGTTGTAATGAATTCTTTGTTATAAGTGCTTTTGCTTCTGGATCAGATTCCACTACGGCACCAGGAGCAACCGCTCTGCCAGTATAGGCAGCAGCGGATATTCTTTGCCCTCTACCGATTAGTGGTGAAATCTCAACCATTATTCTGTTGTGCCTTTAAGTTTTCTTCTTCAATGTATTGTTGGAGGAAAGCGAGATAAATTTCTTTCTCCCAAGGTATCATATTTTCTAACTCCGTCAAACTATATTTATGATGTTGCATCAAGGCAAAATTGATTCTAAAGTATGACTCAAGATCAGTATGAGCCATACTCACCCGAAAAAACTTGCTAGTCCCTCCAGGACAATAACATTGTCCTTTCCTGTGTTTGGATTAGTGACAGTAACTGTATGAGAAAGTTTAGGCATGGTTTCGAAGAACTTCTCAACTTCTTTGAATTGTTTAGAACTCAGTTGCTCGGTAAACTCTTTCAACTCTTTTTTGGTGCAATCTTTTGCGGACCAAGATTCTTCCTCGTTGTAAATCTGTTCAATACATGATGTTACGATATCAAAAGTATCATCAACACTAATATCAGTGACAGCAAAGTTATTTTGAATGAACTCTTTCATAGAAGGATATCTCATACGAAGAGTTAAATTATCATCTAACTTAATATCTCTACTGTGCTCTTCATCTTCTTGAATCTGAATTTCATCAAGATCAATTACAGCAGGAACTTTTGTCTCACCGTCATCGGGACAAGTGACAAGAACTTCAACTTGCTCACCGACAGACTTTCCACGAATGTTTAAAAACAGATACTCAATATCGAATGTGGCAAGTTCATCAACCTTGACACCTCTTGTTGTAATACAAGAAGAAATAACATCCTTAACAGCATTAGCAATCTGAGTTGTGTCCTCAGACTCCATTGCCATAATTAGAATTTTTTCTTCTTTGACTAAGAACGGTCTATACTTAATTTTCTTCTTAGACGAAGGAATCACCAACTCATACGATGGTGTAGCAATCTTTGGTAAAGGCATAATATCCTATGAACAAGTCAGTAAAATTATTTAGATGAGTTATTTGACCTTCACATCTAAGAAGTCTGCGTTAGCAAGTTGTGTGAAGGAAAGAACGGTTGAATCTGGATCAAACATATTTGAATTAAACATTCCTGTTGGACCAGGAATTCTGGGAATTCCCAGATTTAAACCAAGGTCTAGTCCTCCAGCGGAACCAAACGCACCATAAGCAGCATTTGCTTGTTTAGACGATGTGCTATCGTTAGTTCCATCTTTATTATTATCATTACCAATCAGTTCATTGAGGGAGCGTGTCTGTCCAGAAACGTATCTATCAAAGTGAAAGTTAGCACTACACTTCAAAAGATTTGAACCTTCATATGAAACTGGCACAGCATTGACTGAGACTGGGAACATTCCAAAGAATCTATACTCAATATATCTCTTATAGTCTCTTTCAAACTTTACAATTCTAGTTTCATCACACTTGTAATCATCAGGATACTGCATTCTAAAGTGATATCCTGAGCGTAATTTATTTGCTCCAATATTATCACTACCAGAAGCAATGAACTCTGTCCAGTGCTCCAAGAACTTCAACGATCTATATGCGTTATCAACGTAGAACTCCATCTCCATTTGGACGAAAGTTCTAGTGTGTGCCATTTTTTCAGCAACACCATGAAAATGTCCAATAGCATCAGCAGTTGCTATCGCACTTCCAGGAAGAGATGCTCTATTACATAAGAGTGATAGATTATCGCCTATGAATCTATAATCCATACCTCTCTTTCTAAGGTATGATTTCAGAGATGATGAAAGACCACCAAATTGAACGACAAAATGAGAAGTCTGAGCAACCTGCGTTAACGTTGGTTTTATCTGAGATATCTTTTTTGGAAACGGTCTAGGCACTCTAAATATCTTATAGGTGATTGTTTAGTTATTTAGATGTCATATAAGGGAAAATACAAACCTTCATATCCTCAAAAATACAAGGGCGACCCAACCAATATCATCTATCGTTCTCTTTGGGAACGCAAGTTTATGGTTTACTGCGACACCAATGAAAATGTGTTGGAGTGGCAGTCAGAAGAACTTGCGATTCCATATCGTTCCCCTATTGATAATAGAGTTCACAGATACTTCCCAGACTTCTTTATCAAGTATAAAGATGTAAATGGTAGAATCAGATCATCCCTTATTGAAGTAAAACCCCTGAGGCAGTGTTCTCCACCACCAAAACCCAAGAGGCAGACAAAAAAATACCTGAATGAGGCATTTGAATATGCCAAAAATCAGGCGAAGTGGAAAGCAGCACAAGATTTTTGTGCCGATAGGATGTGGGAGTTCAAAGTAATGACTGAAAAAGAACTCGGTATCAAGTAATGGCAAAAAGACCAACACAGACAGATACTAATGTAAACAGAATCCGTTCTGTTGTTGATAAGATGACGGGTCTTAAAGATCCTGATGATAGAATGATTGAGGTCTTAGAACTGTTAACTCCAACTCCAGTTAGAACTGTAGAACCTGGAAAGTTATATTTGTTTGTTTACAATGCTAAGACACCAAATATTACATTCGATCAGAATCCTTTCATAGCAGTAACAGATGTATTTCAGTGGGGATTCCGTGGATTCAGTGCTCACTGGAGAGAACCAAGACAATACACTTGGGCAGAAGTTGGTACGGATGTTTATGAAATCTTCCGCTCTGAAGTAAATGATGTATTAAGATTGTCTCTTATGAATAAGCGTCTAAATACTTGAAAAAGTGCTGCCATAAATGGCTAAGAAAAAGAAGTCCAGCAAAACACCCATGCGTTATCCATTATCCGCATTGAATGTGGATGGGACTGGGAACAAGCAGGACATGCTGTATATAAAAATATTTGAGCGTGTTGACCGCGATATCTTAAGTGATGCTATCTTTAGAAGAGGAAGAGTACTACAGAGAGACGCAAATACTAAACTTCCACTTGTAGATGCTAATGGTGAGCAACTAGGAATAGAAAGAATTGTAGGAATTAATGCCTTACAAAGAGTTGATGCTCACTTTAATAGATCTGGGAATATAGCAAAATATGAAAAAAATGCTCGCTATATCTACTTACCAATTCCACAGGTAATTACAGATAACACCTCTGTAAGTTATTCTCAAGATACTCTAAATCCATTACAAGTTGTTGGATTAAAAGCAGCATCTGAAGCTATTGATGATCCTGCTGGAGCCTTAAAAAAGGGAGTTGAAGCAGCGCAAGAATTAATTAAATCTTCAACGAATATTAATACTGGAACTGCAAAATTAATCAATACAGTATTATCAGGAACAGCAGTTAATCAACTTGGTGGTAATGTAAACGCTACCTCATTAATTACAAGGTCCACTGGTCAAGTCTTACAGTCCAATATGGAACTATTATTTGATGGACCAACTCTTAGATCATTCCCATTCGTCTTTGACTTCACTCCAAGAAATCGTGACGAAGGTCAAATGGTAATGAAGATTATTAGAACCATCAAACAGGCAATTGTTCCTAAGAATGGAAATAATGGTGTTTTCATTAATTCACCAGACTTGTTCCAACTCCAGTATATCACTGCTGATGGGCAAGATCATCCATTCTTGAATAAGTTTAAGATTGGAGCGATGAGTGACATCTCAATCAACTATGCCGCTTCTGGAACTTACGCAACATATGCTGATGGAACACCAGTTCACATTCAAATGTCATTAACATTCAAAGAACTCAATCCAGTTTATGCTGAGGATTACGATACAGGAAACTACGGACCAACTGTTGACTCAAATCTGGCATTTAAAGACTTTGGAGTAGGAGGTGTAGGATTCTAATGGGTTACTTCAGAGAACTACCAAACGTTTTATACCAGTCAAACCTTCTTCACAAGGTATCATCACAAGAGTATATTGCGGTCAAGAATCTTTTCCGTAAAGTAAAGGTTCAAGATTGGATTCTAGATAATGTTTCTTTCTTTGAGAAGTATAAAATTGAAGAAGGTGAGAGACCAGATACTATAGCAGAAGATTATTATGGTTCTCCCGATTATGATTGGATTGTAATCTTGACTGCTGGCATCACAAATATAAAAGAAGAATGGCCCCTGAGTAATTACGAATTATATAAGTACGTTGAAGATAAGTATGGAGCAACTGAAATCAACAATATTCATCACTATGAAACAATCGAAGTTCAAGATAACAGAGGAAGATTAATATTACCTGCTGGTCAAGTAGTTGATCAAGGATTTACAATTCCAACTCCATATGATGCGTCAGCAACGAACTATTATGTTGGTGTAAGACCAAATAGTGACAACGTTGATTATAGATCAGTGAATAGCAATATCAATCCTGTAACTGGTGTTTCTAACTATGAATATGAAGTCAGAAAAAATGAGGCAAAGACGGAAATCAATTTAATGAAACCATCTTACCTCCAGCAGTTCTTGAATGATATGAGAACTTTGATGAATTATAAATCTAGTTCTAAGACAGTAGATAAGAAATTAATCACTACTGAGAATACTAGACTTATCGAACCATAAAAGTTCTAGTTTCTTATCAAACATCATAACGTATCGGTGCTTGCGGGAGCGGTCACGCCATTCTCCCTCAGCACCTTTTGTTTTGCCTCTTGAATGCTTGGTGCCGTCTGAATAGTAGAAATCTTTTTTAGCGTCTGTAAGCCCACAATATTTAAAGTTACAAGCGCGATAAATTGTGCCGCCATGAAAATCGCTATCAGCGTAAGATATGATGGCTCTGACTCTAGTTTCTTTTCTGAGTTGCTTGATGCATCTCGATACAAACCACGATGTAATATTGTACTCACTTTTTTGTGTGTCAGGGTGGATGCAAAGTCGTGAAAGTTCAAATAGTCCTTCTTGCTCATTTCTCTCTAGACCAAATGCTCCTTGTGCTATTTCTGGAACAGGGAGTCCAGTAAAAACACAGACTCCCCTAATTCCACCAATATTCAGTGGACTAAAGTCATTATTTTCATAAAGACCGTAGTTGTATCCACTCTTAAATCCTTTAGAAAAGTCCTTAAGATAATGAAACCGCAGAAGTAACTCTGCGGCTTCGGATTTACTCACACGGTCAATGTGGTAATTTGATTTCACTTCAATAAGAGATTAACATATGCTGCCACCACTAAGAGAGTGAGACAGATCTGATTATACTTCACTCTTCAGCAAGACGGGCGAAATAGGACAGGGCGTCATCTTCATCATCATCACTAGAAGAAGAACTAGAAGTAACAAGGTCTTCTGCGTCGAAATCACCAGGGTTAGAAGTCACTGCTGGAGCAGTACCACGACGCTCTGCTTCAAACTGGCGCTCTTCCATAACAGACTCTTCGTCTTGGAAGCGAGGAGTACCCTTGTTACCCAGAACATAGTCCAGGCGCTTCTTCAGGGTGTCATAGTCCTTGAACTGGTCAGCAGCAACGAACTCTTGGAGAGAAGATTGCTTCTTCCAGATTGCTTCCATTGCGTCATCGTCATCCAGAAGAGCAGAAGGACGTGCGAACTCAGAAGAGTCATAGTTGCGATAACCAGCAACGTTCTTTGCCTTCAGTTTGAAGTTAGCACCTTGCCAGAAGTCAAACGGATCGATTGCTTCCTCATCTTCAAACTCAGGTTGCATGGCAGCAGTGAGTTTGTCAAAGATTTTCTTGCCGTACTTGTACAGCATGACACGACCTTCATTCTGAGGATTAGCAGGGTCTTTCACAACATAGATGTTGCTGATGTAAGTCAGTTTACGCTTCTGCTTACGAGCAGCATCTTTACCTGCGTCAGTGCCATTGTTCCACAGCATTGAGTTGTACTCAGACACAGGATCTTTCTGACCCAGAGTAGTCAGAGAGTTCTCGATGTACCAACCACCAGGACCTTGGAAGGCGTGGGAGTACAGTTTCACGAAGGGAAGATCTTCGCTATCGGGGGCGGGAAGGAAACGGATAACGGCATAACCATTGCCGCTCTTATCACACTCCAGTTTCCAGAAACGGTCATCAGAAGAACCGCCACCGTTGTTATTCATTTTTTCGACTTCCTTGACCAGTTTTTGAGTCAGGGAGCCCAGCTTGGATTGCTTTTTAAGGTCTGCGAAAGACATTTGGATACCTCGGATTGAGTTGGATTTGTTGGATGCTTGGATATTATAGCGAAAAAACCCTCAGGCGTCAACGTATTTTTTGAGTGCCTCGATGGTTGCATTCATACTATTAAAAAGCATGGTCATGTCGGTCTCAGGTGGGAATCCCATCATAGCAACCGACTTGCGGAGATTCTCTTTCATTTCGATTGCTTTAGGATCGTCTGAAAGAGATAGTCTAGTATACATCACTCTTTGCTTTTCTAGCAAGTCAGAGAGAATTTCAATATGTTCAAGTTTATCTTCTTTTGGCATCATACCAAAATTGAAGAGAGAACCATAGATTCTCTCCTGAAGATTATTAATTTCATTCAGTTCATCCTGAATGATTTCAGAATCAAAAAAATCACTCATGTACTAATTCCCGCAATATCTTTTTATACTTGAATACATCAATATTTATGAAAGGACTATATTTTTTTACTTTAAGACTGACGGTTTCCCACACTGGGTCGTCTAACTTTTTATCAAAGTTTTTTGAAAAATGGAAAATTTTGTCCCAGATTATGAAGTTTTCTAGAGACAATCTCCCGCTTAGATATTCTTTCAGAATAATCGGGTGACCGCTGGAACAGTTGAATAGATTCTCTAATTCGTTCTCCAAGAACAATTCGTTGCTTTGCTCTTTGAACAAGTAAGTCGAACTCTGTTTCCGCTTCTTCCATTCGGCGTAAGTCCTTTCGCCAGAATTGATAATTTCTCCAATCCATAAATTTTGCGGGTTGTTAGCAGCAGAAAAATTAGATACTAAAAAATCAACGACCTCTTCATCAGAGTATTTGCGAGAGGTCTTCTCGAACCAATACTTGTCTTTCCTCTTATTGAAAGAGGTCACACTAGCACGGGTTTTTGCTCCGTATTTGAAGAAGTCGTATTTGGGATTTGTGAAGTGATTTTTGAGCGACAAATAATGTTGATAAGTTTCAAAGGGTGTCACTTTCATAAAGGCAGTTTTGCTCTCGAAGTTCTCTTCATAAAATTGAGTCTTGTAGCATCCCACTTCAGTTTTTCTTTCAGTGGTTTGGATACAAGCTTCGTTACAGAGTCTACCTCAAGTTCATTGATTTCGCAATAGTGTACGATAGCATCAATGTAATTAAGATGTTCTTCCACAACAATCTTCTCAATTTCCATAGCGAACTTGGAGGGAGTCAGGAATTTACTCTCGATTGCCTTTTCTAATTCTTTATTCGGTTCCATAGAGTTCCAGTTTATCTCTAACAAACTTTCCAATGTATTCTGTGAGAAGTTTGATGTACTTTGATTTGTTTCGTTCTTCATAGACGACGCATTCTCCATTTTCACAAGCCATGATGATTACAAGTTTTTTGACTGAAATGCCAGTCAGTTCGTACAGCATACAACCATATGCCATGCACTGTACAAAGTAGTGGTCAATCCACTCTCTAGGTTTTGGTTTTTTTGATGTCTTGAAATCGATTATAGCTAACTCGCCGTCATATTCAGCGATACAATCAACAGTCCCCGCTACACCCAATTGTTTGCTATACAGGGACCCTTCAAGGGCGTAAATATTATTTATACGATTTAGATTTTCTTTGGAAATCTTAAATAGAAAATCAGAGATAGGTTGAACAGTTGGAAGTTCTTCATTCTTGAGAAAATGTTCTACAAGAGTATGCATATCTGTACCACGACTAGTTGCCTTTTTCGTGATACGATCTGCTTCTTCATTACCAACTCTTTTACGCCATTTGACAAAGATTTCCTTATTAAAATGACTGGTCACCGAAGTGATGGAGACCAGTCGGAGGAGTTCTTCTTCGTCAGGGACCGAATAATATCTTACCCCATCGATGGTTTCCCTTTCGAGTTTGGGTAAGTTTACGTCAACATGATTAAACATCAAAAACCAGATTCCATTTTTGCGATAATGTATTCTTTGACGAGTCCTGAACGAACAATATCGTCAACACCAAACTCAATTATATCAAACGAGTCCATTTTACGCAAGATGCTAAGGAAATCAATGATTCCATTCTTTTCCTTATCTTTTTGTAAGTCGGATTGACGTGCGTCACCACAGAAACAAATCTTGGTATTCTCACCAACACGAGTGATAATAGAATCTAGTTCGTGGAAGTTTAGATTCTGAAACTCATCGACAATCACAATAGCATTATCAAGAGTAGTACCACGAAGAAATGAAGTGGACCAGAACTTAATAGATTCCTGAGATTTCAGGTTTCCATACAGCATCTCAAAGTCAGCATCAGAAGGCATTTGGAACATATACTTCACCATATTC
>Ga0255770_10001747_pt1 | contig 20032 bp, 23 predicted proteins | sample 071ome_22_FD_179968 | JGI IMG/M metagenome (GOLD analysis project Ga0255770, IMG submission 179968) | Coastal salt marsh microbial communities from the Groves Creek Marsh, Skidaway Island, Georgia - 071404AT metaG (version 2) | ecosystem: Environmental > Aquatic > Marine > Intertidal zone >...
TCCATCCTCAGTGGGGCTCTTTAGGAGCTCTCCTTTCCCTTGTCGGCCTGCAAATCAACACGAACGACCTAATCACAGCTTGGTCATTGATCGTCATTGTAGACATCTGGCATTGGACGTCCTTGGTCGTCTTACTCGCCTACTCGGGATTAGTGGCTATCCCAACGGAATATTACCAAGCCGCCACCATTGATGGCGCCAATCGATGGAGTGTTTTTCGGCACATCGAATTACCGAAACTTCGCCACGTGCTACTGATCGCACTCCTTCTCCGATTCATCGATAGTTTCATGATCTATGTAGAACCACTGATTCTGACTCGAGGGGGCCCCGGAGTCTCTACCGTTTTCCTATCGCATGATTTGATGCGAACTGCGGTCCAACAGTTTGATCTCGGTCGATCAGCTGCAATCTCGCTGATTTATTTTACGATCATGTTAGTCATCACCTGGATGTTGTTTCGATACATGCGGGCAACGCGAATCCGAGCAGGCACGTCATGACCAAAGCGACGATCAAAAAATATCTTCCAATCCTCTACCTCATATTTCTCATGCTGCCCATCTACTCGATTGTCATGACAAGCTTCAAAACAGAGTTTGAGATCAAGCATGAAATCACACCATTCCCAATTCTCGGCACTCTCAGTAATTACGAGGCGATTTTTTCAGACTCGCAAGCATACGGGGCTTTGATCAACACAATCATTTATGTGGTTTTGAACAATCTATTCACCTTGCTCGTCGCAGTCCCGGCTGCCTATGCCTTTTCGCGGTATCGCTTTATTGGCGATCACTATTTTTTCTTCTGGTTTTTGGTCAGCCGAATGACACCGCCCGCGGCTGTTGCCATTCCATTGGTGCAGTTCTATTCAAGCTTAGGGCTCGCAGACACGCATCTTGCTGTCGCCTTTGCGCATTGTATGTTTACTGTTCCGATTGCCGTCTGGATTCTTGAAGGGTTTATCAGTTCGATCCCTCCAGAAGTTGATGAGACGGCGCGAGTCGATGGGTACTCATCCTTCGGTTTCTTCAGGCGAATCTTACTCCCAATGATTGCTCCGGGTATCGGTGTAACAGCGTTTTTTTGCTTCATCTTTTCATGGGTCGAGATCTTGCTCGCGAACTGGATTACCACGATCAACGCTGTTCCGTTCGGCTCGATCATTCTCAGGGCTGGGACCTCACTTGGACTCAATTCATTAGGCTGGGTAAGTGCCACAGCCGTGCTATCAATTATCCCTGGATTACTGTTGGTTTACTTTGTCAGAAATCATTTAGCAAAAGGATTTTCGATGGGACAAGCCAAATGATGCCCCATTCCACAAATCGCTTCAGGTTTATCGATGTGTCAAGAATCCTCGGGATAGCACTGATGTATTACGGACACACCATTGAAAGTCTGATGAAGACGGGCAACGAAACAGCTGCCATGCACTATAAGTTCATTTACTCATTTCACATGCCGCTTTTTTTCATCTTGTCTGGCTATCTGGCATCGACTGCACTGGATTCGAAAGGCTGGTCGTTGTTTTTACGCAAACAGGCTTTGTCTCGACTGCTACCTTATGCAATGTTCACTGGACTTTTGTTATTACCGACACTGATATTTCCAAGCCAATCTGTCGGACTCGATCTGACAACAGTGGATGGCTATACCAAAGGATTGCTCGCCACATTCGTCGGTGGATTTCCGATGTTTAATATCCCAACGTGGTTTCTCATTTGTATTTTCGTCGTTGAACTCTTGCATTATGGCTGCAGGCGGTTTCTGCTCACCCGAATATCAACGGTGGGCTTATGTCTTTCCATCTATGTCGTTGGTTCCGTTTCGGCTTGGTATGCGACTTGGTTGAACCCGCTCAATATGCTGGGACCGAACGGGCTGATTCTACCCTATTTCATGCTGCTTGAGGCTCTGACGGGTTATGCCTTTTATTTGTTTGGACTCATCCTCAAGGATCTTGGTTTTTTCAGGCATTTCGAAACAACGGTTCGACAATTCGGCCTGATGTTTGTCTGTCTCTTCTTGGTTGTTTATCTCTACGATTTGAACCAAGGGATGTTTACACTTCCCACCTATGACGCAGTGGTAATGGCTGGATCATCACACGGCAATCCAATTTTATTTCCAATCACAGCCATTCTCGGAAGTATCGCTGTGATGATCGCGGGACGATTACTTAGCGGTTCTCAAGTCCTGCAGTTTTTGGGCGCTAATACGCTCGTCATTTTCGCGCTCAACGGAGCTTTTTACCATTTTACCAATGACCCATTGGCACGATGGATTCATCCATATTTAGCAGCAGATGGAATCTTCGTCTTCGTCTATGGTGTTCTTGTCTCAGGCCTTAGTCTCGGGCTGACCATCCCAGTGTTAATCGTTTGTAATCGATGGATTCCACAACTAATCGGAAGACCCGGGACAGAAGGACCGATTCTTCCCCGGCTCTTGGACAATGCATCATGAGATGGAGACTTCTCATGGTTGGCATTGCTGTCATCGGCGTCGGTGGTTTGATTCACTACAACCTCAATACCTATCGGAACCAATACGAACCCCGAATCTATACCCTTATGCCAACCAAGGAGTTGGTTTTAACCATTGAAGGTAACCCTGAATACACCTTCGACACCGCTCTGCTGACGTTTCACAGCGTTGGTCGATTACTGAAGCTCTCTCCGTCCTATTTCAGTGGACGCTATGATGACTGGGAATCGCGTTCTGATCGGTCAAATCAATCGACAACTGTCGATTACGTCCGCCCCGTCCCTGAAACACTCTCCTCACTTGGAACGATTCGAGATACTGACACCGTCACATTAAGGCTTCAGCGTCGCGACAAAACGCGCATCGCTGAACTCCGCCATCAAGGACCCTACGCATCGATTCCGGAGTCGATTCTGCGACTGAAGCAATTCATTGCAAGTCGCGATCATGACATTCACGGGTTTTATGAAGAGGTCTATCTAATATTCGAGGCCATGGAACAAGATCCGTTAAAATTTGAGACTTTGCTTCGATTCGAAGTTCGCCCCACCTCAAAGATTGCTGGCGAGTAACGCCCGAATTCATGACTGGCGAGGTTCACTGTGTGTCTCCTTGGGCGATTTCTTCGACCCTTATCTGGTCACTTGAAGAGTCCGCTAAGAAACTCAGCACTTATCCCAAGGACTCGAGTTCCTTACGCTTGCTCTCGGCCTGTTCAGTCAACTCTGAGTATTTACGGATATCACCGCTACGTTGGGCCTGCATGGCTTGTTCCAGCAGTGCTTTGTATTGCTGGTCCAACTTCTTTTTTGGATCACTCTTAAATAAGCCAAACATGGTCATTCCTTTCGATTTGGATATAGAAATGGTTGTGTTGGTCGCGACTCTTTTAAAGTGTCGCCATTGCAACTGACATCAATGCGTTGAAATCCAACTTATCAAAACGCTCTAAATTGCTCCACTGTCCGAATGGATTCTTCGTTGTCTCCATGCACACACAAGGCGTCAACAGGCATCTTCAGCACTGATCCGTCGCTTGCGATGATGGTTCCTTCAGTGATGATCCGTTCAGCTTGTTCAAGAATTTGAGAAGCATCGTGATAAACCGATCCTTCTACCGAGCGCGATTGCAAGCGACCTTGAGGCGTATAGCGTCGATCCGCAAATGCCTCAAACAATAAAGATACACCGATCGTCTCAGCCATCGCTGCATGCTTTTGATGATCTTGAGTCCCTAGAATCATCAATGGAAGATCCAGCTTGGATTCAGCGAGAGCCCTCATCAACGCGGCCATTAAATCAGGGTCATCCATCATGCAGTTGTACAACGCCCCATGCGGTTTGACATAAGTAACGGCCGTATCCTCCATCGCCGCAATCGCAACGAGCGCACCCACTTGAGCGAGCATATGAACGGCAGCCTCGGCATGTGGGATCAATAATGGACGGCGGCCAAATCCCAACAAATCAGGGTAGCTCGGATGCGCACCAACAGTGACTCCATGAGTTTTCGCAAGACGCACAGTTCGCAGCATAGTGACAGGATCGGAAGCGTGACCTCCGCAGGCCACATTTGCCATGTCAATATGCGGCATCAACGCCTCATCATTACCCATTGACCAAACACCAAAACTTTCACCAACGTCTGCATTAAATTTCATGACTCTCTCTTTATCCCAGCCTTATCGAAAGTCACCAAAAAACTGTCGATACTGTAAAAACTCCTGAACAGCAATTTCTCGCGATACTGCTCGAAACGACACCATTTGACCGGCACGTCGTTGTGCAAGTTGACCCAATGACTTGCGGGTCAGTGTCCCCAACATCGGGTAACCACCCAACGATTGATGGTCCCGCATTAACACAATCGGCTGCCCTGATGGTGGAACTTGAATTCCACCCAACGGAATCGGAACCGAATACCGAGGTCGCTCCGCAACAATCGAAAGATCCCCATCGAGACGATACCCCATCCGACTCTGCTCACGCGTGACCTTGTAACCTTGATTGAAGAACAAGTCTGTCGCATCCGATGCGAACTGATCGGTTTCTCGCAAGATCACATCACAAACCAACGGCTGATGATACGACTCTAGATAGCGCCTCGGAATGAGATTCACAGGGCGACGTTCGGCTGTCTGATATGGCAAGGTGTCCTCAATCGATAGCGGCTCACCCTGACCATCAAGGCCACCAAGCGAGTCCCGCTGGCAAGTGGATACACTGCCAAGCACAGGTTGAATCGCAAAACCTCCTTGAACAGCGAGATAGCTGAACATCCCGCTACTGAAACGTCCCAGGCGAAGGATCGAACCAGCCGAGACCGGGTGTGCTCCTGGCCCAGGGAGTGGTTGGCCATCGAGCATCATCTCTCCCCAAGCTCCAGTCAGAGCTAGATTGACGTCTTTAGTGAATTCGGCGACGAATCCACCACCACCAATTTCCAATAATGGCAATGTGACGGCGTTCCCCAAACACGAATTCGCCCAGCACGCTGCCACACTATCCATTGGCCCGGCTTTCGCAACACCTTGGCTCGCAAAGCCATACCGCCCAAGGTCTTGCACACTATGCATCGGATTGGTCTGTTTAATCCGGAGCATGAGCAGCCTCGAGTCGCTGAAATTCAGCGAGAGAAATCGGTCGAAAACGAATACTTTTGCCCATTGACAACTGGGCATGAATTGATCGGTCGGTGAAAGACACAATGGATCCTGGCATCCGACCAATGATGTGCCAACCACCCGGTGTCTGCTTCGGATAGATCACCGTTTGATTCTCGGCAATGGCGACCGAACCTGCAGGAATACGGGTTCTTGGGACATCGAGTCTCGGCAAATGAAGTCTCGGATCCGTCTCTCCAAGATAAGCAAAACCAGGGACAAAACCCGTGGCCAATACCCGGTAGTCACGGCTGTGATGCGCTTCGACGACTGCATCGGTCGACAAGTGTGTGCGTTCACTAATTGATTTGAGATCGATGCCAAATGCGGGGTCATAACACACGGCAATTTCGATCAAGTCCGATTCGGTCTGAGACGAGCTCTCTGGAGGCGTCTCAAGCAGATCGTGAAGGGTTTGGCGCAGTTGTATTGCTGACATCAGATCCGGCCTGACAACCAAGCTCAAGAGCCCAAACCCATAACAATGATCAACCAGCCAGGGAAGAGGTGTCGCTTGAATCCAGCGCGATATTTGCTCGACTTTCTCGAGCGTCTCACTTGCCACAGGGTCACCCAAATGGATTTCAATGGTGTCTTCTGATACCCACTGGATCGACTTCAAATCGCTCACAGCGCTGTCCAACCCCCGTCTACCTTGATCGACGCACCAGTAATCATCTCAGCCTGATCAGAAATCAATAACCGACAAATGCCGATACAATCCTCGGGCTGACCAAGCCGCCCCAGCGGAATGTTTGCTTCGACAGACTGCCGAAAAATTTGATCCGATAGCGCCTCGCGGGTCATCTCTGTTTCTGTGAATGTGGGGCAAATGGTATTGATTCGAATGCGGTGTCGACTCAAGTCCGCAACTGCACCTCGCGTAAATCCCTCGATAGCTGCCTTGCTTGCACAGTACACACTCCGTGCAGCCGCCCCCACATGCGCCAATTGCGAGGAAAATAAGACGATCGAACCCTTCCGTTGATGCAACATCGCAAGTCGACTAAAAGCGCGCGTGCAAAGGATTGGAACCACCACATTCATTTCAATCGTGTCATCTACTTCTTGATCGAGAATGTCCGGGAGCTCCCGATGCCGAGCGATACCAGCTGTCACAATCATCGAATCGAACGGCTCTGACTGTGACTCAAAAAATGCCCGAATCGCAGACCGATCAGTCAAATCCATGGCAACAATTTCAAGGTTCACCGACTCTCTAGTTAACTCAGTGCGGAGGTCATTCAACTGTGTTTGATTTCTCGCAATCACGACTACGCGGTGTCCATCGAGCGCGAGCGATTTGGCAATTGCCTTACCGATCCCCCGCGAACCACCTGCCACTACAACTCGTTGATTGTTCATTCTCTATCCTTTCAGCGCGTTCCTATGAAATGACACCAGGTCCACTAAATCGAATACTGCAATTCCTGTTGCTGAGCGAACTTGTGATTTATAGGGTGATAAATTTGTGCACTCAAAGATCACACAGCGAACTCCAAACTCATCAATGAGCTTTGTCACGCGCTCGGTGACTTCTCGGGCGGCTCGTTGTTCATCCAATGCTCGCTCATCATTAGAAATGACGCGATACAGTTCCGTATCAGACTCGAGGCCTTGCACCACCACCCCACCAATGTCATGGCCCACGAAATGGTGCGGTCGAAGCGCTCTCGAATCAAACGTCAAAATGCCGATATCATTCGGCGCGGAATACACTGTTTTGAGAAACGGTAATAACAGTAGTGACGTACTGATGAACGGAACAGTGACATTCTCCTGAACATGGGATTGGACAGGCCCCAAGAAGCCACAACTGGTTGTAATCAAATCACAGCCTTTGGCCTCTAACTGCAAAGCTACCTCAACCATTTCATCAAGCAATGGGCCATCAATGACCTCTGTAGAGATCGCATCCGCCACTGTGGCCAAATCCAATTTAACAACGATTGATTGAAATCCAAAGGTTTCGGGATTCCCAATATCACCGAGGGGTCGTGGAAAATTCGTGTTGAGCTGGATCACGCCAACGGTGAATTCAGACATTGCCATCAACGACCTCTTTCCGACGATCGAATGGTTTCCAGAATGCAATCATCATTGAGATCACGACCAGAAAAAGCCCTGTGACGTCACCGGTATCAATTGGCTGTCCTAAAATCAACAACGCCATAAAAGGAATCAAAAATGGCGATACTGCAAGAAACATGGTACCCATCATAGGACCAATCATTTCAAGCACTTTGCCGTAAATCAGTACGGCTAATACACCGATCACCACCCCCTGATAGAGGACCTGTAATAGGCCTTGATCAACCTGACTGAAAAAGGTGTGTTCTCTCGCCAAAAAATACCACAGTAGATAAGGCATAGAACCTATCGTAATTGCAGTCATCCCTTGCACCGGACTCAATTGCCATCGGCGCAGATTTAACCCGTAACTGGCCCACAGGCATGCACTCCCAAAAAAGCACACATCACCCACCACATGAATCCACTCAAATGGACGAGTACTCCAGATCACCGTCAGCGATAAAACTAAGATACTCAATGCAACCAAATGGCTCACAGAAACGCGATCCCCGAAAAATCGATTCGCAGCAAAAGCCGTCACCAAGGGTACACAGCCGAGCGAAATCGCACCTGTATGACTGATCGGTGCGAACTGTAATCCGGCCACATTAAGGAGCCCAAACGGAACACCAGCTCCGAGCGTTAACCAAAGGGTTTGCTTGACCGGCGGAAGGATCGACAGGCCACGGACTAAAAGAAAAGGAATGACAGCAAAGGCCGCACCTACGACCCGGGCAGCAGCAATATCAAAACTATCGAGGCCTGTCCGAAGCCCAAACACAGAGACCGAAGAGTGTGCACCCCACATCAGAGAACCTAAAACCCCAAGGGTCACAGCGATCATTAGCGCGCGATTATTCAACAATGGGATTCTCACTCAAGCATGTTCTTCACAGCATCAACAGAACCACCTACCATCGACTCCTGTCAAATAATAAAAAGGACTGTTAGTGAAGGAAGTTCACATCTTAGGGGCCGGCATGGTGGGGATTTCTACCGCGATTTGGCTTCAGCGCGCAGGCTTCAAGGTCACCATCATTGATCAGATTGGGCCGGCTGGCGGCGCCAGCTATGGCAATGCCGGTGTCCTTGCGGCTGGATCCGTCATCCCGATCACCACCCCTGCGCTCCCAAAAAACGCCTTTGGTATGCTCCTGAACAAGGCCTCTCCATTGTTCATCCGCTGGCCCTATCTCCCAAAGATGATCCCTTTTCTAGCTAGCTACTTGAAACACTGCACGACTCAACATGTGGAATATTACGCACGATCCATGATCCCCTTGTTGCGGGATACCGTAGCCCAACATTTGGCCTTGGCTCATGGGACTGGGGCAGAATCGTTTGTCGCAGAGCATCCGTATGGATTTGGATATGATCGCCGAGAGGCCTATGAAAACGATCAAAAATGGTGGGATCTTAGAGCACAACTGGGCATTCAGTTTGATGTGATCACTGGGTCTGATTACGGCGCGATTGATCCCCTATTTGCCAATCAATTCCATACTGTCGTTTTGTGTCATCAACACGGCCGAATTTCGGATCCAGGCAAATACATTCGGACGCTCGCACATGATTTCGTTGAACAAGGTGGACGCCTCCGTATCGGCCAAATTACTGAACTCGTTCACACCACAGATGGCTTAGGCTATCGAGTTGACGATCAGATCATCAGCCCCGAGCACCTGGTCGTCTCGACTGGAGCTTGGTCGAGAGATTTGGTGAAAACAGTCGGATTAACCATTCCCTTCGAAACCGAACGGGGTTATCACATTGAGCTCGTTCATCCGTCTCAAGAACCTGTGAATTCCATGATGATCGCATCTGGGAAGTTCGTCATCACACCGCTGACAGATCGGATACGGGCCGCTGGAATTGTGGAATTTGGAGGCTTGGAACTGGGCGAAAACCCAGAACCCATTGAACTGTTAAAAACCCAAGTGAAGGCCTTACTGCCCGGAGTCACCTTTGAGCGCATTGATTCATGGCTCGGTCATCGGCCCGCACCGGCGGACTCACTACCATTGATCGGACAGATTCCGGCGATCAAAAACTGCTGGTTAGGCTTCGGACATCAGCATGTAGGGTTGACAGGTGGTGCAAAAACAGGCCGAATCCTTAGTGAACTGATTCAGGGACGAACCGTTGACATTGACATGGCTCCCTTCAATCCTGCTCGGTTCACCAAACAATAATGATAATCACAACGAGGAGAACTCAGTCATGAGAAAACTCACGATACTTGCAGCTGCGTTGGCTGCAACATCCATTTCTGCGACAGCGCTAGCCGAGAAATGGGACATGCCGATGGCCTACGCGGCGACTAACTTCCATTCTGAAATGGGCGTGGTTTTCGCAGACAAGGTGCGCGATTACACCAAAGGAAAGATTGATATTACAGTCCATCCGGGTGGCTCATTGTTCAAGGGTGGTGAAATCAAACGCGCCATCCAGACAGGTCAGGCTCCGATTGGTGAACGCTTTATGTCAGCCCATGCCAACGAAGCTCCTCTGCTCGGTTGGGACAATCTTCCTTTCCTCGCAACAACCTATGAAACCAACGAAAAGTTGTGGCAAGTGGCAAAGGACAAAGTGAATGCCCAGCTTGCGGATTTAAATTTGGTCACGCTGTATACCTGTCCGTGGCCCGGCCAAGGATTTTATTTCAATAAAGCCGTAGACACAGTCTCTGACACGCAAGGCGTCAAATTCCGTTCATACAACTCAGCCACTGCAACCTTTGCTAAAGAGCTTGGAATGATCCCAGTACAAGTCGAGGCTGCTGAGCTGAGCCAGGCTTTGGCAACCGGCGTTGCTGAATCATTTATATCGTCTGGTTCAACTGGCTATGACCGGAAGGTTTGGGAGCACCTATCGCACTATTACAAAGTGAATGCCTGGCATCCCAGAAACTACGTCATGGTCAACAAAGGGATTTGGGACAATCTCGATGGTGCAACCAAGACTGCGATTCAAAAAGCAGCGGATGAAACCGGAGCGGCTTGCGCTGCCAAATCAGCAGATCTTGCGAACTGGTACTTCGAACAACTTGAAAGCAATGGTATGAAGGTAGAAGACGCAAGTCCTGCTTTCCTGGCAAAGCTCAAAGAAATCGGCGCAGGAATGCAGGCCGATTGGTTAAAGTCCGTTGGAGCTGATGGCCAAGCCATCATCGACGCTTACAACAAGATGTAACCTCAATCTGTGCCCCAGCGATCTGGGGCACACACTTGATAAGAAGAACCATGACTAACTGGCCGGATTTTATTGGAATTCCATTGTGGATATGGATTTTCGGACTCCCCTTGGCGATCGCGCTTTTTGCGGCGATTCAAGCCGAAATCATCTGTCGCATCTTCCAGCCCCTCTGGGCGATACTCGATCGGGTGTATACGATCTCGGGCTACATCGCGGCTTTTTTCATGTGCGTCATTTTGTTGATCACAATCGGCCAAATGGGCTCGCGTTGGCTGGGCCTGACTTTTGAGGGCTCGACCGAATTTGCGGGATACGCGATGGCGGCTACTTCGTTTTTCGCATTAGCCCATGCCCTATCACATGGATCTCATATCCGAGTATCTGTGTTGTTAAACCTGAATGACTGGACTCGATACTGGCTCAATGTCTTCGCACTCGGGCTATCGGCTGTCATTGCGACCTATTTCGCACGTTATGCAATCAAAACGAACCAAATGTCCGCGCTCCTCAACGATCGGACCCAAGGCCAAGACCAAATACCCGATTATCTCACTCAATTTTTACAGCTGTTCGGCAGCTCACCGAGCCAATGGGGCGCATTACTTGATCAAGCAACTGGCGAGCTGATTTATACACCCATGTGGGTGCCACAACTCACCATGTCGATTGGAACAGTGTTATTGGCCATTTGCCTTTGGGATCATTTGATTCGTCTCGTTGCGACTAAACGAAGTGCCATTAGACAGGAAGTATTGGAATGACCGAACTTTACGCGACCATCATCTTTTTGTTCGTTCTCTTTGCGCTACTGGGAAGCTCGGTTTGGGTCGGTCTAGCATTAGTCGGTGTTGCTTGGGTGGGCATGACCCTATTTACCTCACGCCCGCCGGGTGACGCCATGATCACGACCATTTGGACCGGAGCCTCAAGTTGGACGCTGACCGCCCTGCCACTATTTATCTGGATGGGGGAGATCTTGTATCGAACGAGGCTCTCTGAAGATATGTTTCGCGGATTATCCCCTTGGATGCGCTGGCTTCCCGGTGGTCTGTTGCATACGAATATTGCAGGGTGCACCTTGTTTGCGGCGGTCAGTGGCTCATCTGCAGCCACACTCACAACCGTTGGAAAAATGTCCATTCCAGAGTTACGACGCCGCGGATATCCCGAGTATATGATCATTGGGACCCTGGCCGGCGCTGCAACACTCGGCTTAATGATTCCCCCATCACTGACGCTCATTGTTTATGGTGTGACCATCAATGAGTCCATCACCAAATTATTTATGGCTGGCGTCATCCCTGGCTTAGTGCTGGCTGGGCTATTCATGACCTACATTATTGGTTGGCACTATGTGAAACGTGACCAACGCCCTGAGCCGACACCGGCCATTTCGCTCAAACACATGCTCTACGAAAGTCGTTTTCTGCTTCCTGTGATTGGACTGGTGATCGCGGTCATTGGTTCGATGTATTTTGGTTGGGCCACAGCGACTGAAGCCGCCTCGGTGGGGGTTGTTGGTGCATTGATCCTAGCTACGGCTCAGGGTTCGTTGAATTGGTCAACCTTTACGCAGAGCCTGATGGGCGCGACTCGCACCTCAGCAATGGTTGCGCTCATCCTCATGGGTGCAGCATTTCTCTCACTGTCGATGGGCTTCACTGGATTGCCACGTGCACTCGCTGGCTGGATTGGTGAACGGAATCTATCCCCACTTGTTTTAATCGCAGCACTGACCATTTTCTACATCATTCTTGGCATGTTTCTCGATGGAATTTCATCGGTCGTCCTGACTATGGCGATCGTTGAACCAATGATTCGCCAGGCTGGAATTGATGTCATTTGGTTTGGCATCTTTATCGTCGTCGTGGTTGAGATGGCGCAAGTCACCCCACCGATTGGCTTCAATCTTTTTGTGCTTCAAGGAATGACCAAACATGAGATTGGCTATATCGCAAAGACAGCGTTACCCATGGTGGCTCTCATGCTCGTCATGGTCATGATTCTCGTGATTTGGCCGGAGCTTGCCACCTGGTTGCCAGACAACACGAAGTAAGCCAACTCCCTTGATTCAGGACTGGAGTGCTAAACATGCACTCCAGCCACATACCCTGACGACCACGCCCACTGGAAATTGTATCCTCCGAGATGCCCTGTCACGTCGACCACCTCACCGATAAAATACAAACCCGGATGATCGTTGCATTCCATGGTTTTCGATGACAAGTGTTTCGTATCAATGCCGTGAAGCGTGACTTCCGCTGTTCGATAACCTTCGGTTCCTGAGGGCTTCACCACCCAACGGTTGAGTATCGAACCAATCTGGCGCAATCGCAGATCCGGAATCTCCGCTAACGGTCTCTCGCGAACATCAGCCCAATGCAAAAACTCAAGCTCGCCGACAAGCGTTTTCGGCAATCGCTTTGCGAGGATTGATCGGAGAAGTACTTTTCCATGTTCCGTCTTACCTTCCAAAAGCCAGTCAGTGGCATTGATCTCAGGAAGGAGGTCAATGTCGATCGAAAGACCAGGAGACCAATAACTTGAAATTTGGAGAGACACAGGGCCTGAGAGCCCTCGATGAGTAAACAACATACCTTCTCGAAAGGTCATGCCATGACAGGTCATCGTCACATCGACTGACAAACCCGATAAACGCTCACAGACAGGTTTTAACGAGTCACTAAACGTCAAAGGAACCAAGGCAGCCGACCGAGGCAGAACCTGAAGACCAAACTGTTCAGCGATTTCATACCCGAAACCTGATGACCCCATGGTTGGTATTGAAAGGCCTCCGGTGGCAATTACCAGTGACTCAGCGAAGAATCGATCCTGGGATGTTCGAACAGTAAACCGATGGTCTGCTGCTTTGACTGACTGGACTTCACACTGTGTTTTGATCAAAACACCCGAGTCATCGCATTCGGAGAGCAGCATCTTGAGTATTTGTTTTGAAGAGTCGTTGCAAAACAATTGGCCCAACGTCTTTTCATGATAGGCAATCCCATGCTTTTCGACCAATTCAATAAAATCCCATTGTGTGTAGGACCTCAAAGCGGATTTCATAAAGTGAGGGTTTGCTGAGAGGTAGTTCTCAGGTTGGATATCCAGATTCGTGAAATTGCAACGTCCCCCACCCGACATCAGGATCTTCTTCCCTACCTTATTGCTGCTGTCGAGAACGACCACCCTCCGGCCACGACGAGCCGCGGTAAAAGCGCAGAAAAGCCCTGCAGCACCCCCACCTAGGACAACAACATCATAATTTGAGTAGCTCAACATAAACGATCATCGACCACTAATAATTTGCGACCATGGCCAAAACCGAAGGCATAGGTCAACGTTTTTCATACTCGGCAATGACGTCTGCAATGAAAGCGTCTGATGAGCGATCCTTCCTGTAACAATTTTCTATGTTACTCAATCGACTGGCTGTGCTGATCTTTGGAAATCCCACCAGGCTCATCGCCTCAGTCAACGCTTCAATCACTTGTGAATAGGTATGATTCGCCTCTTCACGAACTCGCAATATGGCAACACAGTCTGCGATGCTCTCATTCATTAAGTGGTCAAAGCTATTTCGTGGGGGATGCGGTTGATCGACATGCCCAACTTGGTGATGGGCGCATTCGTGAAAATCCACAAAACGCTGAAACACGGGATCCGCTTTGTGATAGTTCATCCGAACAATGATCGGCCGACCATCCGAGTCGCGATTTGCCATACCAGCGGCGACTTGTCCTTGTGATGTGGAACGCGTGATGTATTCCACTGTCTCCCCAAGATGATTAAAACAGCGTGGTGGATCGATCAATGGATGAGGATCAGCTGCGATCAGAGTCTGAGAATACAGACATAACATCCATGCCATAATTGCGTTCACTTGTCGCTGAAATACCATCGTTACCCTCGCATGCCTTCCGATCGATTAATTACTGATTGATCGGGGCACTCGAGGGAAAATTCATCACACCCATGCTTCAATGAACCGAAATCAAGCCTCTGCTCAATTCTTTTAATTCACTTCGCAACTCGATTAAGCTGAGATTGATGAAGCTCAAGTCAACACTGTGAACCAAGGACAGACATGCGCCAGGAGAACCATCAAGATTTGAGCCGCTATGCGGATGACCTCGCTTTCGCCTTTCCCAATATCTTGGGTCTCGCCCGCGGTTTGAGTGACACCGATCCAGTGGCTGATGTCATTGCGTTTCACCCGATTGTACTCGGTTTCCTGAATGGCTTTGGTCGAACCATGCTGAGGGTTGCGTCACTCAAACTTCAGTTGGAACCGGAGTCTCAAGCGTTGGTCCATTATCGAGCCATTGCTAACACCATGAATCGCTTCGGCGAAATGGATCGTTTCGAAACTGTCGTTGAAAACCTGCTCCTCCAGCCATCCGAGGAGTTTTCACGATACCAAGAACTCGGCATTCAATTTTTACGGGCTGCATCCACCTCAGGTAACCAAGCGATTACAGAGCAGATTCTGAAACTCGTTCAATCAGAAGTCATGCGCCTGCTCGACGAACATGGCTTAAACCCGATTGCAAAACACTAGTCGATCAATCAAATGACTTCAGCGGACTTCGCTGGATCAAACCGACAACAGCAATCGGCACCGCCACTGTAATGACTGCGACCGCGATTAATAGAAGCCCAAGCTCTGAATAATCCGCGTTCGATGTCACTTGTTGCGTCTGTTGATCGACAATTTCTCGTGAGACCTCAAAGATCTGGTTGATGTACTTAGTCGCAAGGGAACTCGCTGACAGCGCCAGATTAGTAAACGATGCAAAGACCGCAAAAAACGTTGCCTTCAGCTCATTCGGTGCATTCTTTGCGATCCAGGCCAATAACGGGATCATCGAAATTTGCCCGAGCGGTGACTCCAACGCCGTGTTGAGGATGGCGATAAATCTCGCATCAATCAATCCACCGGTTAGCGAAGCGGTCCACTGATGAATTCCATAGTACATCCCGATACTTGGCAAAAATAAGACTCCGCCCACAAGTGAGAGAATCACGATGATTTTAGCGATCGAATAATGTGCGACTAAAGGGCGTAAGAGGATGATACCAAGCAGTGTGAGTGCCGACGAAATCGCAGCCAAGATCGATAAAAATTGCTCGTCGAATAACAACACATCGATTTCAAACCAAGTCAGCCCGGGGCCGGGTGATGGAACCGCGCGAAAGACAAAAATTGCAATCGCTGTACCGACGATCATTAACCGTTTCTCGTGGGACAAATATCCCAACAGTTGACCCATCAAGTAAATAATGATCGCCATGGACCCAACGAACACAATTTCTTGCGCAAATGGCAGATTGAAACTGCCCACTGAGACTGAGAAGACCACAAATAAGAGACTGCCTGATAAGACCGCCCAATTGGGTTGAACGCGCTCGCTACTCTCTGGCGTTGAACGCTCACTCTGTCGTAAATAACCAGCCAACAAAACCCCAGCTATGGAGACGCACGGAATCGCTAGGGCGTAAAGATAAATACTCGCGTAGACAGCACGCTTGGCGTCCAAACTGAATGAATCTACATCACTAAACAAAACCACATTTAGTAAGGCAACCAACAAGCTACCGCCAATCACTGCAAACCGTCCAAGCGCCTGCATGGTGGTATGCATCTCTTTGATCTCTGACTCAGCAATCGGTTGACCAGATGGCTCGACCGCGGGCACTGCTTCGACGGTCATTGCATCGGCGACAACATCCTGAAGCACGTAACCCACGGGCGCGAGTATGACACTCAGGACGTACCAAGCCTCAATGGGCATGACCGCGCTCATGAGCTCTGTATGAGCAATCAAGCCATACATCATCAAAAGGCTTGCTGTGATGACCGAGGCACCCAAATACACAAAGAGATATTTATGACGCCAAAACAGATCCACTAGATGACCAAGGGGCATCTTGAGCGCCCAAGGGAGACCTGCCCAAAAGCCAAGACCCGCTAAAAAAGCCGCTGATAGCCCTAAGTAATCCTTGACGAAAAATGTTCCGACGATTGCTGTCAGACCAGAAATTCCAGCAGCCAAATACACCATTAATGGTGGCAGATAGGACCAGCGAAGTGATCTCGCCAGTCCAATAAAGGCGTCGTGTAAATAGAGCTTCATGAGCGAAGCCTATCCTGAGGGAGCATCGAGAGTCATCTGATCGAGAACAGACATGATTCTCTGTCGGGCTTGATCGTTGAGGACGCAGGGATCTGGTGCCGTATAGGCGCCTTGATCGTTACAGAAATAGTCACCTGAATGATCTTGAATCTTGGGATCCGTCGCCAACCTCAGCAGGATCTCTGCACCAATAGTGACATCCTTACCCTCAATCCCAAAACCTTCCTTCACCATCTTGGTCCCAAGCAACGAGCCGGGATTGACTGACACAAACGCAGGTCCATCCGGATGCCTGGCTGCCAGCTCCTGAGACCACATAGTGATGGCTGCCTTACTTTGTGAATACGCGTCCATATCGCTCATGGGCCTAAATTTGGTCAACGCATCACAGTCCACTGCCGACTGAGCTGCTGAAGAGAGGTTGATCACTCGGCCATCTTTAGGGATGAGAGGCAGTAAACGCTGAGTCAATAGATAGGGAGCGATGGTATTGACCTCAAACCGGAGGTCCCGATCCGACACAGTCTGCGTCATAGGCGCTTTCAGAACTCCTGCGTTATTGATTAACACATCGATTTTAGTAAAGTCGTTAGCCACCTTGACTGCCAGGGAGCGAACCGCTTCAAGATCGGAGAGATCGGCGCAATACACACGCACCTTATCAGACAGTACGCGTTGACAATTCAACAGCTTTTGTTGATCACGGCCGTGAATCGCAACGGTACACCCAAGAGCCACAAGCATCCGAGCGGCCTGAAACCCAATTCCATCAGTACCACCTGTGATGAAAACCACAGGCCTTGTCAATGAGCCTCTCCATCGGTGACGACGAGATTCCCGATAACCACCGTATCAATTCCAATCATGATCAAAACCAAGTGGTTGGATTCCACCAGGAAACTTTGTCTTCTGATTCCGAAGCATCTTTCTCGTTCGTCGTTTCAGTAGACTCCGAAGCGATCTGCGCCCATTCCGGAACTGTCGCATTATAGGTTGCACACCCACCTAGCGATAGGCAGGTCAATAAAACGAACAGTGTTTGCAAGCGTATCATCATTGGTTAATCCTCGTCGTTGCACCAAAAATCAGCATAGATCGCGCATTCGAAAATAACATCCTTTTCGGATGTCATTCGACGTACATAAGATCTCCAGAGTCTACACCATTGATCGATAACCATCGCCACGATAGTCCTCTTTTTAAAAGAGTTTCATCTGCTTATCGGGCTCTTTGGCTTTAGCAAACGCATCGGCGAAGGCTTTTATTAGAACGCCATAAAACAAGGGTAATATCGCATGTTTCCAACCAAGAGATTGCTCCTTGACCGGCAAATCAAGGGTAAGCATGACACCAATGAGACACCCCAAAACACCACCATAGAGTGCACCGTGACCAATCGATTGAGCACTAATCGATCGACCTTGATCAACCATCAACGAATAGATCAGAGTGAACAAAATCACAAAAAACAAACCTTTCGGATCAAATAGAATGAGGTTTTCACGACTGACAACAAAGCCATCGGTCAGCACGAATGAAATCAATCCACCCGCGAGAATTATCCCTGTATATGGACGAATATAGCGACGCTTTTTCATGGCTTGGCTGACTCTTCTTGTTATTTGTTCCACCATACCTGAATGGCAAATCGACTTCATCAACCAGAGAGATCGGTCCCTTGTCGAACACTCCATCGTTGGGCAATCCTGCATGCAGCTCAGCAATGTCGCATCGACTGGTATACTGTAGAGAAACTATTGGAAACCGACGCGATCACAATGATTCAAGAATGGTTCATTATTTTAATGATACTGAGTGATGGAGACTCGATTTCCTCAGTGAATCATGCCACCGCCGATCAATCACTCAACGTGTTTAGGTCACAACGCGAGTGCGAGGCTGCGCTACCTGAATTTGTTAACGCCACCTATCCCGAATTTCGGCCTCAAGCGAACTTACTCAACCACCAAGTCGTCATGAATGGAATCGCTGACTCTCCCGTCGGTCAACGCGCTGCTACATGGAGATGCACAACCATTTTCACGATGGGGGGTCAGTGACGCCTGCCATCGACGCGGCTAAATCCGCCGGCATCGATTTTCACATTCGTGAATATCAACATTCGCCAAACGCAGATTCGTATGGCCTTGAGGCGGTTCAGAAACTTGGACTCCATCCCGAACAAGTATTTAAAACACTCGTCGTGACAGACGACAAAAGTCTATTTGTCGGAATCATTCCTCTGTCGAGTCAATTAAATTTGAAATTAATGGCACAAGCGCTCGGCGTCAAAAAAGTCAGGATGGCAGAGAAACGAAAAGTTGAGACTGTAACCGGCTATCTAGTCGGTGGAGTTAGCCCGATCGGCCAAAAGAAGCGACTACGAACGATGATTGATACGTCTGCAGAAGGATGCAAGACCATTCATGTCAGCGCAGGAAAACGTGGTTTAGAGATGGAATTAAGTGCCAGTAGTCTTCAACGACTGACCGATGCCACGTTTGCAATCATTACCACCTAGAAACCCCTATATCGCCCATCAGGTGAAAACCCCTGTTAGCTAAGAACTCGAGCCCATTTCTTTTTTCTAAACTCCATGGCAAGGTGACCGCCGATTTGTAGTAGGGCGTACCATGCAGCATCAATCATCAAGCGAGATCATCTTAATAGACGGCGGAGTAGGTCAAGAGATCACACGTCGCTCAACTCGAGCTGAACCTCATCCCCTATGGTCAATCATGGTAATGCGAGAAGAGCCGCAAACCGTCGTTGATGTGCATCGAGACTTTCTCATGGCTGGTGCGCGTGTCGTGACAATGAATAATTACGCGGCAACCCCGATCCGATTGGCAAGAGTCGGAATGGAATCTGAGCTCGCACACATCCACCACCACGCCAGTTATTTGTTAGACCAAGCCATCGAAAGTAGCGGCATATCGCGATCAACTCTCTCGAAAATGGGCTGTCTACCTCCGCTGGCCGCAAGCTATGTGGCAGATGCCGCTCCAGACTATGACAGTGCACGCAGCCAATACGAACAGCTCATCGAAGTGCAGATCGATCATGTTGATGGATTTTTAGTCGAGACCATGTCGAACCTGACGGAAATGTCTGCAGCAAGAGATGCGCTCGTCGCTGCCAATCAAACTGTTCATATCGGTATCACACTCGAGGATGACAACTCAAATCGCCTCCGTTCTGGCGAGCCACTGTCGTCGGCGATCAAGATTCTTACTGATGGTCCAATCGAATCAGTCATGATTAACTGCAGTCACCCAGAAACGATTGCCAAAGCATTGAGCGAACTCGCCAATCTCGGATGCGCATATGGCGCCTATGCCAACGGATTCAAAACTGTTGCACCGCTCCAACCAGGTGGTACTGTGAAAGATCTTGAATATCGTCCCGAGATGAACGCCGAAGCTTACACTGCGCACGCTTTGGAATGGCTTCAGTTAGGCGCGACGATCATTG
>Ga0255770_10001776_pt1 | contig 19904 bp, 29 predicted proteins | sample 071ome_22_FD_179968 | JGI IMG/M metagenome (GOLD analysis project Ga0255770, IMG submission 179968) | Coastal salt marsh microbial communities from the Groves Creek Marsh, Skidaway Island, Georgia - 071404AT metaG (version 2) | ecosystem: Environmental > Aquatic > Marine > Intertidal zone >...
ATCCGGCAGAAGGTGAAGAAATTATTCTGCGCGACTATCAAGTCGAAGCAATCAACAACTTTCTACAAAACCCACAGAGCTTGCAAGAGATTGCAACAGGTGCAGGTAAAACTATTACAACTGCAACACTGTCACATATTAGTGAGCCGTACGGGCGTAGTCTTGTTATTGTGCCTAACAAATCGTTAGTAACACAAACAGAAGAAGACTATCGCAATTGTGGGTTAGACGTAGGGGTGTACTTCGGAGACAGAAAAGAACTAGGTAAGACTCATACTATATGCACTTGGCAAAGTTTAAACATACTTGACAAGAAGCACAAGGACGGATCTGCTGTATTATCACTAGCAGAGTTCTTAGATGGTGTAAGCACTATTATTGTTGACGAAGTACACCAAGCAAAAGCAGAAGTACTAAAAAATCTGCTTACACGCAACCTACGCAATGCTCCTATCCGTTGGGGACTAACTGGCACAGTACCTAAAGAAAAGTTTGAATTTGAAAGTATTCATGCTTCGCTAGGTCCAGTTATTGGACAAATTAGTGCTAAAGAATTACAAGACAAGGGTGTACTATCAAGTTGTCATGTTAATGTTGTACAACTTGTTGATACACAAGTCCACCGAGATTACCAATCAGAATTAAAGTATCTTGTTACTAATAAAGACAGAATAGAATATATAGGCAAACTACTAAACACAATAAAAGAATCAGGCAATACTCTAATACTTGTAGATAGAATTTCAGCAGGAGAAATGTTACAAGAACTTATTCCAGGATCAGTTTTTGTAAAAGGCGATGTCAAACTAAAAGACAGAAAGGAAGCATACGATGAAATTAACGAAGGAACAAATCACGTGGTCATTGCTACGTATGGCGTTGCTGCCGTTGGCATTAACATTCCTCGTATTTTTAATTTGGTTCTTATAGAACCTGGCAAAAGTTTTGTAAGGGTTATACAGAGTATAGGCAGAGGCGTAAGAAAGGCAAAGGACAAAGACTTCGTACAAATATGGGATCTTACAAGTACTTGTAAGTTTGCGAAGCGGCACCTTACACAGCGTAAAAAGTTTTATAAGGAAGCACAATACCCATTCACAATTGAAAAAGTGGATTGGAATTAACAATGAGAATACTTACCCTTGAAAACGAATGTTTTCAATTAGACAATTTACCGGATCAAATAGATGATGATATACGCTTTAGTGTATTAGATAATTCAGATCCAAAAAACCCTGATTTCTTTTTTGTACCTTTAATATTTTTAGAATCTTTTAGCTCTCCGGCTATGGTCCTTGATATTGGAGGACATGAAATCACTATGCCTGTTGATTGGAGTATTGCTGTAGGTTGCTCAGAAAGCGGCAACGATTTAGAAATACTTCCGTTAACTAGCATTAATGATAGAGGCTTTGAAGCATTTATTTTCAATCCGTTGACTAGCTTTAAGCCCGAATTCGCACCTATTAACATAGTAAACTTTTATACAGATGTTAAATGGTATTTTCCTAAAATGAAAAACGGTCAACTTTTGACAGTACCTGTTACTGATCGCAAAGAACCGCCAGCAGCATTTTTTGTAAAAGATATTAGTAGACAATGCGAAGTAATCGAATACTCAAACTTAATATGAAAGGAAAAGATAAATGTTCAAAAATATTGACAAGAGTATGATGATTAAACTTGCTATATTGCATGTTATAGTCATCACCATTTCTAACGCACTAGTTTCTATTCCAGTAGAAATACTTGGCGTTAAACTAACATGGGCAGCGTTTACGTTCCCGTTGGTAGTTCTAGCAACAGACTTAACTGTTAGATTGTTAGGAAAAAATATTGCTAGAGCAACCATTGCAGCGGCATACCCGCTTGCTATTATTGGTTCAATAGCAGTAGTATTATTAGAAGGCGCACCGACAAGTGTAGCACTAAGAATTGGGTTTGCAAGTGCAACTGCTTATGCAGTAGGTACTATGCTTGACGTTTATGTATTCCAAGCGATACGTGAACGAGCAAAAGCATGGTGGTTAGCGCCAGCAGTATCAACTATTGCAGCAAACATTATTGATACATATACATTCTTCTTTGTTGCGTTTAACAACTCAGCGGATGAATATATGGCTGCAAACTGGATGGAGATTGCAGGCTCACAAACAGTCCTTAAGATTGTTGTAGGCTTGATTGTGTTCCTACCAGCTTACGGCGTTTTACTGCGCTATCTAAAGAGCAGGATCAATGCCTAAAATGCTACCCGGAGAAGCATTGATATACGAGCGAGTCGACGGTGTCGTCTTCGCTCGTTATCGCGACAGACCAGAAATAGATCGTTGGGTAGTGGGCGGCGATAGTGATGCTATAAGTAGATTACAAGGTGATTTATTTAACTGGAGTGAATGGCAAGATCTACAACAATTAGCAATAACAAATATTACAATAAGAAATCAACTAGACAAACTAAAAGATTTATATTACTTAGTAAAGGATAATAAATGATTTTAGCAGTTTTATTGTTGTTAACATTAGTAACTTGGGCAACCTCTTCAATAGTATTAACAATCATTTCGTGCGTAGCACTACCTATTCAATACAAACGTCAAGCATCTATAGAAGTGTTAGCAACAGCTATTGGAATCACAATTGTATTTTGGTTAGTATTTTCAATACTTTCGATATTTTTAAATTAAAATGGTTGCACTATTTGCTAACAGAATGTATTATATAGTGTATAAGGAATTAAGATATGGCGCAACAAACACTTCCAGTTAAAGACATCTTAGCAGCTATCGACATGGGAGCAACAAGTGTTTGGGACGAACTGTCAGACGAAGAAAAGAAACAAGTAAACTTTTGGCTACTTAACAGGTATGTGTCTAGTGTAAAAGGTAATAGAGATGCACAAGAACTTGCTGTGTTTAAAACAAACGAGTACTATAACAAGAACTGGAACGAGTTAGGCACACGACATCCAAAGTTACAATGGCAGTTGTTATGTCAAACGGGTAATACAGGCAAAATTGAATTTCATCAATGGATAGGTTTTAAGAAAAAACAAGGTAATAACAATGCACAAAAATTGTTAGAAAAAATTTATCCTAATATGAAACAAGACGAGGTAGACTTACTTGCTAGAATATCTACAAAAAAAGAACTCAAAGAGTTGGCTGAAGAATATGACATCGATACCAAACTCTGAAAAACCATACAAGTGTGAATATTGCGGTAGTGGATATGTAAAAGAAAAAACTCTTGCAGCGCATATGTGTGAGAAGAAAAGACGTGCTTTACAAAAAGATGAAAAACGTGTTCGTTATGGCTTTTATGCATTTCAAAGATTTTATAAATTAAGTGCAGGAACAAAAAAGGAAAAAACATATGACGAGTTTTGTGCTAGTCCTTACTATAACGCTTTTGTTAAGTTTGGGTCTTTTATCAGTAATGTACGTCCGTTATATCCTGAAAAATATATTGATTATGTAGTTACTAGTGGAGTTAAGTTAGACTTTTGGGCTAGAGACTCAATGTATGAAAAATATGTTTTAGAGTTTATTTTAAAAGAAGATGTAACAACTGCCCTTGAACGTAGTGTACAAACAATGTTAGAATGGGCAAGTGAAAATGAACCTGCTCCGTGGAATCATTACTTTCAACATATTAGCTTAAATAGAGCAGTATGGCACATTAAAGACGGAAAGATTAGTCCGTGGCTTATACTTAATTGTAAAACCGGCAAAGAAATGTTAAGTAAGTTTAATGATGAACAATTAAGTATGGTATATCATGTTATTAATCCAGAGCACTGGGCTTTGAGATTTAAACGTCATCCATTAGATGTACAACTAGTAAAAGATGTTGCAAAGGAATCAAATTTATGAAATTAATATATTATCCAAATCCAATATTAGATCAAGAAGTTAAAGATGTAAATCTTGAAGACCCAGGGTTTGATCCAATTGAACTTAAAAAGCAGATGGTAGAAATTATGGTAAAACATAATGGCATTGGATTATCCGCTAACCAAGTAGGACTAGATGCAAAAGTATTTGTTTTTGGAGATAGCGTAGAAAACTCAACAATTTGTATTAACCCAACTGTGTTACAGTATACTGAAGAAACTGTTCTTGACATCGAAGGTTGTTTAAGTTTTCCAAATGTATTTGTAAAAGTAAAACGTCCTAAAGAAATTCTTGCAAAATTTTGGAATGAAAACTTAGAAGAGCAAGTTGTTAAAATTGAGGGATATAGTGCTAAATGTTATCTACATGAATGGGATCATTTGTACGGAATAACATTTAAAGATCGTGTTAGCAAAATGAAATGGGACATGGCTACAAAGAAAGCACGTAAACTAGAGAAACAATATGCCTGATATTGATATAGACTTTGCCGATAGAGACATAGTGTTGTCAAAGATACAACATCGTGTTGCTACAATTAATGCAGAGAAGAAACATAATACAGGAGTATACGTTACAGAGATTCCACATAATCCTGTAGACAATCATTCAACTATTGATTATAAGACTGCTGAAGACAGAGGATACTTTAAATTAGATTTTCTAAATGTAAGCATTTATAAAGATGTACAAGATGATAAACACTTACAATCACTTATGGAGAAAGAACCCCTATGGGAACTTTTACAACACGAAGAGTTCGTGGATCAACTATTTCATTTAAATGGCCACACATCAATTCTGAAACAGACTTGCCCTACTTCCGTGGAGCAATTAGCTGCCGTCCTTGCTATGATACGACCCGCGAAGAGACATTTGATTGGGAAGACATGGACGGAGATAATGAAAGAAGTTTGGACGAAGCCAGAGGGCGATGATTATTATTTTAAGAAAGCACACGCAGTAAGTTATGCAATGGCTGTTGTTGTACACATGAATTTATTATGCGAGAAATTACAAGATGGCTAAAATTAAAAACCCACTTCCTATAACAGTGCCTTGGAAAGGACTACATCGAAGAGAGTTTTATATAGATAGTCTGGTAAAACAGCATAATTGGCAAATAGGATGTGAAGTAGGCGTCCGTACAGGCAGAACACTTTTCCACTTGCTTGATAATAATCCTAAACTAAAAATGTATGCTGTTGACAAAGACGTTAGTCAATTTTATAATCAATCTATTAAAAACAAATATGGCAATAGATTAGTTGTATTAGAAGATATTAGTTGGGACGCTGTAACACAAATAAAAGAACAGTTAGATTTTGTTTTTATAGACGCAGGACATTCAACAAAAAGTGTTACTAAAGATATAAACGCATATTTGCCTCTTTTAAAATCTAAAAAAGGTTTACTTGGTCACGATATAGATTTCCCTGCAATTCAGCTTGCTTTGAATAATTTAGAAATAAAATATGATGTGGGTCCAGATAATGTATGGATTAGTTTTTAGGCTTTCGAACTAGCTGCACATTTTTACGTTTTACTCTTTTTATAGCAAGATTGTTTAAGTTTACACAAGGTCCAATACTAACTTTTACATCTTTTGAATTCATTGTCATTATAGTATAACGAAACTGGTCCATCTCTTTACGCAAGAAGATATTAATCGGAATTAGTCTATTAGATTCCCACCACCAAACATCGCCTAGCTCCAAAAATAATTTTTGCTCTACTTCTGTTCTTAAATCTGTAAACACATACATTGACGTGACTGTTGAGTCTTGGTTGATTATGATTCCAATGTATTCGTTTCCGCCATACGTCACGACGGATATAAAAGGAAAGTTTTCTTTGATGTCTTTTGTTAACATATAAATCCGATAAATACTACTATGCAATTAGTACCTAGATATTTAGTTTCAAATTTAACCAAGCTCGTATTAAATGAGAGCGGATTCATTACGGAGTATAGAAAAGTGTATAACAGACAGCTACAAGTTTATAAAGGCATTGATAATGTATTAGATTTTAGATTATACAATGCAGATCACCGCCCAACAAACATAACAACGTATACTCCTAAACTTGTTGTATTTGATGAAACTAATTCTATGATAATAGAAAAGGACGGTGTAATACTCGACGACGGTTCTAGTGCTACTAGAGGTAAGTTTACTGTTACAATTACAGAAAATGAACTATTGAATGTTGCACAACAGTTTTTAAAATATAACATTTATCTTGTTGATGCAGACGGTAATAAGGTACTAACATATAGCCATTCAAACTTTGATAATGATGCTACTATCTATGTAAATGCAAGAACACTTCCAGGACCAGTCAATACGTATGAAGTTTCAACATTTTCTCAAACTTCAGTCGGTGTCGACGAATGGACAAGCGAAACAATTAATGCACAACCTGGCATCAATGGCAACGAAGCACTACACACAGCAGCAATATATACTACATCATACATAGGTAATATTGTAGTACAAGCAACACTTGAAAACCAAATTACTGGAACAACTTCGTGGGCAGATGTAGATACACTTACATTTACAGGAACAGAAGACGAACCTGTGCCTGTAAATTTTAACGGGGTGTTTAGTCATTTACGTTTCAAAGTTAATGCAAATCCTGCAGACAAAATAAACAAAATTTTAGTTAGAAACTGATTGACATTTTAAACTGACTACGCTATAATAATACTATGAGTGTAGTAAGCGAAACAGTTCTGACATATCTGCCTGCTAAAAGGAAACAAACTCCTAGCGGTTGGCTCTCCTTTAATGCACCGTGCTGTCATCACAACGGACACTCAACAGATAATCGCGGAAGAGGCGGCTTGATAGCTAACCCTGATGGTGGTGTTAGCTATCACTGTTTCAACTGCGGTTTCAAGGCAAGCTGGCAACCAGGCAGAAACTTTTCACACAAGATGCGAAGGCTCCTACAATGGACCGGAGCGCCTGACGATATAATCAACAAGGTGGCACTTGAAGTGATGAGAGAGAATGAAGGAGTGCAAGCACGAGAACGTATTGCTGAACTACCTACGTTCAATACTGTCCCGTTGCCAGACGATGCTGTTAGACTTGCAGACCATCAATGGGCCGAAGTAGGTACTATACCAGAGCGTATGGTTAATGTGTTCCAGTATATGCTAGAACGCAATCTACGTATAGACGACATTGACTATCATTGGAGCCCTAGTTTAGGATACCGTGATAGGCTTATTATTCCTTTTTATTATGAAGGTAGAATAGTAGGCTGGACTGCTCGTGCTATTACGCCTGACAAACAACCAAAGTATCTTACAGAAGTACAACCTGGCTACGTTTTTGGGTTAGACGAACAGCGTTATAACAAAGTATTTGCTATTGTATGTGAAGGACAAATTGATGCACTACACGTAGAAGGGTGTGCCTTAGGCGGTTCAGAAATATCAGATCAACAAGCAATGCTGTTAAATAGATTGCAGAAAGATATTATAGTTGTGCCTGACAGAGATAAAGCAGGTAGCAAACTTGTAGAACGTGCTATTGAACTAGGATATAGTGTTAGTATGCCTGATTGGGCAAATGATATAAATGATATAGGTGATGCTGTACAGCGTTATGGTAGATTATATACACTACATAGTATTGCTACTAGTGCAGACGAGTCTCCTCTTAAAATTAGATTAAAAGCAAAGAAATGGTTTAATGAACAATAGAATACAATTATCTGAAAATATACAAAACGGAATTATTTTTCCTTTTGGTCCTGGATTAGTTTATGACAGAGTGTCTGACGATATTGTAAATTTTTTAAAAGATAGCGGCCAGCGTTCAAAATTAAAAAATAATGATGTTAAACATCGATTAACAGATTCTGTAGATTCGTGGAAGCTAGAGTTATTTAATGAGGAAAAAAATATTCTAAAATCTCTTGTTAAAGAAAAAATTGAAAAATATATACAGACAACAACTAACAACAATTTGTTATCTGTGATTTCTTTTGATTTAGACGACCCTTGGATTAATTATCAAAATGCAAACGATTTTAATCCCTCTCATTATCACCCTGCTGCTTTTTCATACATAATATATATAGACATACCAGACAAAATACGAAAAGAAAGTTTTGAAGGACCGCCAACAAGTTTACGAGGGCTTATTGAATTTTCTTATAATAATGCACAATATATTATTAATCCAAAAGCAAACGATATGATTTTATTTCCAAGTGAAATATATCATTCTGTTAATCCTTTTAATAGTGATGTTGTTCGTATATCAGTAGCCGGAAATGTACACAATGTACAAGTTTCAGTAAATAATATATGAGGATAAATTTATGACTTGGTTAAAAAATACAATAAAAACAATTTGGGGATGGATTACTTGGCCCTACTATAGAATTAAAGAAGAAATCAAATATAGAAAAAGATTAAAGGAACTAAAAGAAAAAGATCCTTTTATATACAAATAAAGGTATGACTATATGATTACTTGGGGATTAGTCGGAAACAGTCACGATGCTAGTCTAGCAATATTTGATAACAATGAATTAAAATGGGCTGCACTAGCAAAAGATTTTAGTGGCATTCAACACGATCCAAATCTAAACAAAGAACTTGTAAAACATGCATTTGATATTGCAGGCGCTCCTGATAGAGTAGTATGGTATGAACGTCCATTGTTAAAAACCATACGCCAATGGTATGCAGGACAAGGGTGGTTACTAAAAGAAAATAATATACGCAGATATCTATCTCAATACATCGGCTTTTGTGTACCTATTGAATATACCCAACACCATCTTTCACATGCAGCCTATGCATATTATACTCAACCCTACGATGATTGTGCTGTTATTTGTTTGGACAGTATTGGAGAATTTGAGACCCTAACCATATGGGACGGCAAGGACAATCGACTTAAGAAGATACATTCACAAGGGTATCCGCATAGCCTAGGACTTTTCTACAGTGCTATGACACAACGTATAGGCTTAGTAGCACAGCGTGACGAATACCTAGTAGCACAGTATGCTGAAAAAGGCAACAAAGAAAGATTGTTCAAAGTAATGTGGGACGAAATTATATCAATGCAAGGCTTGGGTATAGATCCTAAAGTTACCCTACACGAAAATTTACATAGAGGGTGCAATTGGTGGCGACCTGAATTATCTAGCGAACAGGATATGTATGATATAGCAGCAACTACCCAAGCAATATTTGAATACTGTTTATTAAATCTAAGCGAATGGGTTTATAATCAAACAGGTAGCACTAACCTAGCACTAGCAGGCGGAGGCGCACTTAATAGACAAGCAGTTGAAAGAATTAAGCACCGTTGGAACAATGTATGGGTTCCTACTAATCCAGGCGACCCGGGTTCATGTATAGGTGCTGTACTAGCTAAACATAAAACAAAAGTAAATATAGACAACGTATGGTATAAAGGAATATAGATGGAATTAATTACAGGCGGCTGTAGTTTTTCTGATATTAGATTGACTAAAACATGGCCTAAATGGCTAGCTGAGGCATATGGAGCAAATCTTACTAGTACAGGATTGAGTAGTACTGGCAATGGATTTATTTCTAGAAGAGTGTATCATGCAGTACATGAAAAACTAAAAACTACAGATCCAAAAGATATTTTAGTTGGAATCATGTGGAGCGGTCCGTCAAGAATGGAATTCTATGATAATTTTTATAATCCATTACCTAATAAAGATGGTTGGATTGAAAATCCAGTTGTATGGCCAGAAGGCGATAAAGGCGGCTGGACTATTATGAATGCATGGTGGAAAATAAAATTAGCTAGATTATACTACCATTATTTTTATAACGAAATTTCTTCTCAAATACACACTTTAGAACATATACTTAGATTACAAAATTATTTAAAATCTAAAAATATAAAATATTTTATGTCAGTGTATCACGACGAAGTTTTTAGAGTTAAAGATCATCCACAACTAGATTGGTTATACGAACAAATTGATTGGAGTCATTTTTTACCAGGAACTAGTTGTTATCATTGGTGCAAAGAAAAATCGGGATTGCCGCTACCAATTGAACCACATGGAGGCTTTGCACATCCTAGTGCTGATCAACATGCGGTTTACACAAAATTAGTAATTAAAAAGTTTTTAAGAAGAAAATATAAAATTTGACATTTTTTAAAAAAGGCAGTATAATAAATTTATGACAAGACAAAACACAGACTACGGTTACGACATACAAAAAGTATATCTTGAAATGTTTATGACAGACGCAGAATCGTTTGTTAGATGTCAAGGTGTATTTGATCCAAACACATTTGATCGTAAATTACAAAGCAGTGCAAAGTTTTTAAAGGACTATGTAGAAGAGCATAATGCTATTCCTACGTTTGATATGATCAACGCTGCTACTGATGCTAATTTAAAAGATCCAGGGCAACTACAGGAGAACCACTATGACTGGCTACTTCAAGAATTTGAAACCTTCTCCAGACACAAGGCTTTGGAAAAGGCCATCCTTGATAGCGCAGATCTGTTGGAGAAAGGGGAGTATGGCCCGGTTGAGGATTTGGTTAAGAAAGCAGTACAGATTGGTTTGCAAAAGGATCTAGGTACAGACTACTTTGCAGATCCAAGAGCACGTCTAGAAGCAATTAAAGACAAGAATGGACAAGTAAGTACAGGGTGGCCGAGTCTAGACAAGAAATTGTTTGGAGGATTTAACAGAGGCGAACTCAATATCTTTGCAGGCGGGTCTGGTTCAGGTAAATCGTTGTTTATGGCGAACATGGGTGTGAACTGGTGTCTAGCAGGCATGAATGTTATGTACTTGACATTTGAGCTTTCAGAGAACTTAGTTAGTATGCGTCTTGATGCTATGACTTCTGAAATACCTAGCAGAGAGATCTTTAAGAGTATTGACGATGTTGAAATGAAAGTGCGTATGATTGGTAAGAAGTCAGGTGCATTCCAAGTTAAGTATATGCCCACAGGCAAGAACGCAAACGATGTAAGAGCATATCTAAAAGAGTATGAGATCAAAACAGGACGTAAAGTTGATGTACTGCTTATAGACTATTTGGATTTGATGCATCCAATCGGACAAAAGATTTCAGCAGAGAACTTGTTTGTTAAAGACAAATATGTATCAGAAGAACTACGCAACTTGGCAATGGAACTTAACTGTATTTTTGTTACAGCATCGCAGTTGAATAGATCGAGCGTAGAGGAGATTGAATTTGACCATAGTCATATTAGTGGCGGTATATCGAAAATTAATACAGCGGACAACTTGATTGGTATATTTACATCACGTGCTATGAGAGAGCGTGGACGCTATCAGATACAGTTAATGAAGACTAGAAGTTCAAGTGGTGTAGGACAAAAAATTGATTTAGGCTTTGATGTAGACACATTGCGCATATTCGATATTGGTGAAGATGAAGATGCTCCTACAGCAAACGCAGGAGTAACAGGCTCAAGTGCAATAGCTAATGCACTCAAAAGGACTAATTCAGCATCTACAAATGTTGAAGAGCCTGACGAAGGAACTACCGCACCTAAAATACGTGCAGAAACAGATTCAACTAAGTTGCGTCAATTCTTAAATAATTTAGGAGGCGAGTAGTTAAATATGTTATATAAAGTGAGTGTTTAACTATGATTAGAATTCTAGAACTACCCGAAGTCGAAAAATATATTAATGATGATCCAGTTAGACCTCATCTAACTGCTGACTTTAGAACATCTTGTAACGGAGAAGTATACGGATTGTTTGAAGACACGTATGCTGCTGCGCACGAGCCAATGCTTGATCCGTTAGCTATAATTTGTGTAGCATACACTAATGAAGTACCAGAGTCTGAAGAAAGCCTAAAGTTTTTAACACAAGCTGCAAGTCAAGATGGACAGCGCGGCACAGTTGCAGTATTTTATACTGTTTGGAGTTATGATAAAGGCGCAGGCAGAAAGATAGTTTTAGACGTATCTAACTACATCAAAGAAACAAAGCCTTGGATTAAACAATGGGTAACACTAAGTCCATTAACTAAAATGGCTGAACGTTTTCATATTCGTAATGGAGCAGTTCTACTAGACAAGTATGATACCTGCCAAAATTTTGATTATACTGAATCCATTATAAAAGAGTCAGAATACGTTTAAAACCTTTATAAATAAATTATACAAATTATGATAAATATATTTGTATAGAATTATTTTTAAGGGAATGGTACATGCAAACTGGAAGATTAGGTGCTGTTGACGTAGCATCACAAACAGAAAATGTAGTATATCACCTACACAACACTAGCGGTGCAAATGCTGTTGTTACACTTAACGTAGTAAACACAGGTGTAAATACTAGTGATGTTCAAGTAGGTATCAGCTCAAGCGACACACTCGAAGCGGCAGGTTGGTTAGCTGACGAATATTTAGAACCTAGTGATGTATATCTAAAACAAGGTATAATGCTAAGTGCTGATGACAGATTAATTGTAAGAAGTTTTAACGGAAATCTTTCTGCAACATGTTGGGGTACACAATCAATACTCACTACGCAAGCGCCTGCTGCATCTGCTCCATACACTATTCCAGTTACTAGAACCCTTACATCAGCAACAGCAAGTGCAGACGAGCCAGGTAATATTTCAATTGTACTAACTACAACAGGTATTGTTAACGGATCACAAGTTGCATACACAATTACAGGTGTAAGCAGTGCAGACTTAGATGGTGCATCGCTAACTGGAAATTTTGTTGTTAACAACAATGTTGCAAGTGTTAACTTTACTGTAACTGCTGACGAAACTCCAGAAGGTCCTGAAACGTTTACACTCACTCTTAACGGTTCAGGCGAAAGTGTTAGTGTAACTATTAATGATACTAGTGATGCTCCACCAGCAGTTGGAATTACAGCACAAGGTGGTACAAAAACAGTTTCAGGCGGTTACAACGTACACACATTCACTAGCGGCACTGACACACTAGAAATTGTAGAGGAATAAAACATGCCATTTATTAGAAGTATTAGAAAACATAGAAAAGCCCCAAAACAAGACACTGGTGGTATTGCTCAATATTTTGATATTACCGGAGGTGATGAAGTTTATTCAGTAGGTGGATTTACTATACACCAATTTAAAACTGTTGGTGATCACGAGTTTTCAATACAGCCAAAAGCACAATATGCAGGTAATCCAAACTTAATGAATCTAGTTGAGCAACTTGATATAGAATTTCTTGTAATTGCCGGCGGCGGTGAAGGCGGATCAGAATCAAACGATGGCGGCGCATCTGGCGGCGGTGGAGCAGGTGGATATAGAACTGGTTCATTACCAAACCAAACTACTATTGGACAAACATACCCTGTATCAGTAGGCGCGGGCGGCAGTGCTGGACCAAGTGGACGCGGATCTAACGGACGCCAAGGCAACAGCTCTAGTTTCAATAGTACTTCTACTACTGGCGGTGGCGGTGGCGGCAGCTACACTGAAAATGGTAGACCAGGCGGTTCAGGTGGTGGTGGCGGTGACGCCCGCTACGGTTATCACTACGGTGGCAGCGGCCAACCTGGGCAAGGAAACTATGGCGGCGAAAACGGTTCGGGTTGGCGAGGAGCCGGAGGAGCTGGCGCTGGTTCAAATGGTTTTCCAGGGCCAAACGGTTCATCAGGCGGTAATGGAACATCAAGTTCTATTAGTGGATCACCACAGGCTCGCGCTGGTGGCGGAGGTGGCGGAGGCGGACCTCGTAGCTACTCTGCAGGACCGGGCGGACCAGGCGGAGGCGGACCAGCTGGATATCAACCTAAACAAGGTACACCAGGAACTACCAACTATGGTGGTGGTGGTGGAGGCGTAAGCCACTACGGCGATCAAGGCGGCAACCAAACTGGTGGTGGTGGCCCAGGTGTTGTAATTGTTAGATATCCAAACTCATAATGCATCAGTATAAGTCAACCTTTAATATACTTACTAGACCAGACGAAGATGAAGTGTTTGAAACCAAGTGGATGGATTATCCGTGGATTTCGGACCCTCCTACAAAAGACTGGGACTATAAGCGTGAAATGAAAATTGAAGACGTTGATGTATGGGAAGTGTTAGCTGAACATAGTGGCGGTATAGGCGTATATGCTGCCTGGGCACCTTATGCAGAGTTTTACATGGTTACTACTGGGTTTAAACCTAGAACAATAATGGATCGTAAGATTGAAACATACTACGGTCCTGGATCACAGGATAAAGTTTTTAAACGAGCTAAAGAACTTGGCTTAGATTTAAAAGTTCATAACACTTGGGTAGAAAACGAATCAGTATGGCAATTCAAAGATATAGGAAATCCTATATCTTCGGTACATAAAGATTAAAATTAATTACGCTTCTAAATTTTGTGTTAGTATGTGTTGTACCTGCGTGTACTAAGTTACTGTCAAATACAACTAGTCTGTTTGCAATTGACTCAATTTTATCTCCTGTTTCAAACACAGTATATCCATCATTTGAATTTATGTAATATATAGCGGTAGTTCCGTTTGGAAACTCTTCTACATCTGTGTGCATAGGATATTCTATTATACTGGTTGCTGCTAAAGTCATGTTTGCTTTAATTTTAACTATAGCTATAGGATTTAATACTTGTAATAATGGCTCTACTAATCCTATAAAATTACTTTTAGGTTTGTAATCAGAATAAAACATATGAGTAAATTGATAGTCGTGTAACTCATCTGAATTGTATTGCTTACCAACTTTGCTGTCAAGATAGTACCAAGGAAAATTTTGGCTAGTTGTTGTTTCTAAAATTTCGTTGTATACATCGCTAGGCAATACATTATCGTATACACTTATCATTTTTTCACCATTTCATAATTTGCTGCTATACTAATTCTATCTTTGCCGCTCATATTCTTTTCAACCATATGTAATAAGTTTGATCTAAAGATTAAAAGCCTTCCTGGTATTGGTTTATAAAAACATGTCTTTCTAGATCCAGGTGCATCAAATTTATCATTTTTAGAAGGAATTGTATGTGTATCTGAAATGCTTTCAAAACTTTTAAAAATTATATTGCCTGCATTTTCTTCAGCGTCTACGTAATACACAACACTAAAATGATTGTTAGGATGCTGATGATATTCTTGAAATGTACCAGGCTCTGCAATGTTAAACCAGAAGTCGTTGCACACAATATTAAAGTTATCTAAATCAGCATCGTAGTATTTTGCATAATGCTCTACTAACGGTGCAACAAAATCTTTAAAGTTATCAATTACAGTATCTATTTCATCTCCTTTATAATACCTATCAGGACTAAGTTTTAGTGTATTAAATGTATCACAGTTCCATTCTGTGCTAACTTGGCCTTGTTCTTCTTCTCTAAGTTCGTAGGCACGTTTGGCTAACAACTTATTATTGCCAGTTTCATCAGTTATTTGTGTTACAAATATTAATGTAGGAAACCAACTTTCTACCATCATTGTACTGCTCCTAATCTAGTTAGTTTTTGTGTATTACCAATTGGACCGTTAAACCAAGTATTAAAACTTAATACACATCTTAAATTATTATTAATGTTTTGTCCTATTACAGAATGATACATGTATGACGGAAATAATATTAGCCTACCTGTTTTAACATTTACTGCTTCCCATTCCCACATCCATTTTTGTTTCTCTAATAAATCTTTATCCTTTTCCCATTTAATACTAGGAGCGCCGAATGGCAAGTCTTTGTGAAATCTTATATTTTCACTTGCATCGTCTGCGTATACATAATATGCTCCACTTACGATACTATTACAATGAGAATGTATAAAAACATTTTGTATTTGGTTAGAGTGCTTTAAACACCAACTTTGAGTTATTTTTAAACGCTGTTTTGTAGCCAATGCATTTTCTGAAAATGAATCTAATTGTTTTTGAATCCAGCTACGTAGATTTGGTGCTTGTGTATCTAAAATAAAATTATCTTGTGTTTGCTCAAAGTCATGCTCGGGTAAAATTTCGTATTCTGAATTTATCAATACATCATGCTCGTCTTGTAGATAAAAATCATTATCTACTGTTGCAACAGGTGTAGGAAAAAGCATGTCTATAATCATTATCTGGTATACTCTATGTAACTAGGCAAAGAAGGCATTTGAACTTTTTGAGTTTCATTTGATACTGGTAATATTCCTAGACTTTCTCGCTTGTCCCATTTCCATTCTGCATTAGGACCGTTTACATCTACATAATGAAAAAAGCCTTGTACATGCCAAGCATCTTCGTCGTCGATATCAAATTCATCTCTCCAGTGTTCTAGATCAATTCCTCTGTAAACTACCATGTCACCGGGCTTTAGAACTGCACGGTAACCATCCATGTATATGGGCCATTCATATTCTTTATCATCGTAGCTATAGTTAAAACAAAGTGTACAAGAAATTTCACAACTATTTCTATCTGTATGTTTTTCTAAATCATCTCCTTGTCCATAAATTCTATAGTATGAATACGTTGGATGTAATTTTAATCCTGTTGCACTTTCCATTTTTTCTGTTAGTGTAGCTAGTACAGTTTCCATTGCAGGATCAGCATATCTACTGTGTGCATTTGGTGCTTGTACGTCTGCGTTAGATTCCTTTTGCATTTCATCAAAAAATGCATACTGGGTTATAAAGTCACAAAGCTCTTTTGATAATACATTGCGTACTACTGTGTAACCTTTTTCTTGAAACTGTTTTGCTGTCATTCCATTCTTCCTTTATAGGGACATCCTATTTTTTCAACCATGTCCTGTTTTCTTTTTCTTTGTGCATACAAGTTTCTTTCGTCTTTTATAAACAACTTGTCGATACTAAACAATCTATCATGTTCTTGTTGATCAACAAGATGATTTTTTATAACTATCTTTTTGTCTGTCATAGGATGTAACATTATTAAAGGTGTTAACGGTTCTATAACAATATTATTGGCATGCTCTTTGTTTATACAAAGAAAGTTAATATTAGTATCATGCTGATACTTGTAATCTACAACAGCTGGCAATATAGTGAGATTATCAATCATGTGCCGCATATTCCATGTAGGTTGTGTCCAAGTAAATCTTACAAACTCTTTAGTTCTAAACTTCCACGGAGAATCTAACTTTATGTTGCGACCATTCATTAGTGCAAAGTTTTTAAATTGTTCTGGATGGTGACTGCCATCTGTTATTACGTTTTCGTTACTTGCTTCCCAAGTATACCAAAGGTTGTCCGGATCATCTAGTTCATGTACACGTAATCTCATTTCAAACCAACTTGGAATTACAATAGAAGTTTTGTATAAATCACTAACACCTATACAATTTTTTATTGTTAGGTCGCCATTGTCTAGTTGTTTAGGCGTGTCTTTCCACCAACGAGGAATATACTTTATACCATAATTAATTTTAGCATTGTCGTATACATGTGCTGAACATGTAAAACAATCCAGTACAACTTCTGGCTTTTTAAAAAAGAAATTTTTAAATTTATTAATCATAGTGTGCATTTAAACTAATAATAGTTCTTCCTTGTGATTCATTTTTTTGATAAAAACTTCCATGACTTAACCAACTAGGGAATATCAACATATCTCCTGCAACAGCATCAAAGTAATAGTATTCAAAATTAAGATCATTTACTTCCTGTACTTGATTTGTGTATTGAACAAAACGATTAGGATTGTCAAAGTATATAGGTGCTGCATGTTCATCTGAACTAACATACACAACAGCACTAGCAATTGAATTAGCATGTAGATGCTGTTTGAGTATACTGCCTTGGTTTTGTATGCTGTACCAGCTGTTGGTTGCGTGTAGTGACGTTTGTCCGTATGTTTGTGCATATTCGTCTAGTGCAGACTGTACTCGCTGTGCAAAGCCTGGTACTACACTATCTACACTTTGTATTATATCTGAATCAATATTGTGTGAACTAACGCCATCGTCTACAATAGCATTGTGTTGTTGTGCTAGATCTAATTCTAAAATATGTGCATGTGCTTGTGTACATTCTTCAGCTGTGAGAAATTGCTGTATTCGCAACACAGGCGTTGGAAACAATTTGTACAGTTCACTATGCATTATTCTAATTCCTTGATCCATGTTACAATAGCATACTTGGTTCCGCTGCGTATTGGGTGTGCAATGTGTGCATAAGGAAACGCACTAGGAAATACTATGAGCATGCCTGCTTGTGGCTTTATGCGTATACCGTGATAGGGAAACTCTAGTTCGCCGCCTTCATAATCATCATTTAGATACACAATAGCACTTATACTGCGTCCACTTGCAGGAGTACCATCATGATGTGCTTTGTATTCTTCACCACCTGAGTACTTGAGTAGACTGTAGTCTTCTTGTTGTAGTTCACCGTGTATACCGTAGCGTTCTGCATAGTCAATGGTTGTGTTCAACAACAGCATGTTAAAGCGATTGTGTATGGTTGCACACACCGGATCATTCTCTACATTTGCCATATAGCTAATGGGCATAAAACGATTGGTTCTACGATCTTGGTGTACACCTTGTCCTATTGTAGGCGCACGTTCCCATTTTAAATATGAACTTGAACGTGATTGTGCTTCTATGCTGTGTATGGTGTCTTGTGGATTTGCCCACGCACCTTCAAAAACATCAATACAACCTGCCACTGTTAGTGTTGGTGCAAGTGGCTGTGTAAAGAATCCATTAACATTTCGTGTCATCAACTACCTCTTGATTTATCCAAAAATATTTATGAACCACATTCAAAAACACTCACCAATACTGGCAGTAAATACACACATGTACACCACAACTGAATACCTCAATCGCAGAACTTGGGAGCTTGATGTGATAGCACCGCCCAAAACAGACGCACAAGAATGGGACTATGGCAGAACACCCACACCTGATGATGTTGCAGTTTGGGAAGTAGTACATCATCAACCTGGTGCATACACTGTGGTAGCTGCACATGATCCTTGTATAGAGTACTATGCTATAGTGCCTTGGATTGAGTGTTTACCTTGGGAAACATTTTATGCACGAGAAGCAAGTGAACGCTGTAGAGCAAGAGTACTCAAGCTGGGAGTTGATCTAGAAACTCACACAGCACACACCACACTCATACACTCAACTACCATACTCTAGTAGCCAGCGTGTGTAGTGCGCTGAAGTGATCCATATGAGTTCTTCACCTGCTATGCGTAGTCCATAGTGTCGTATGAGTTGATCTCTCAATTCCTGCTCCGTTGACGCTCTAACCCCTGCACAACAGCGCATAATACCTGTGGCGTGTTCCCATGTTTTTTCAGTGTGTAGCATACAGTTATTTAACGAGCGCGAAGCGTTTGCGCCCAAAAAACGGCGAAGCCGCTGCGCAAGACAACAGCCGCGAAGCGGTAAAACGTTTTACAAACTGTACTCAACGTTTTACCTAAGCACACCCCACTATAACGATACTATACGCACACACAGAATCAATTTTGCCTCAACCATAGCGACAGACTATTTGCAATGCACTGCAATGTGTCTTAAACATAGATTAGCAAAAAGATGAGTCTTTAGGCATCAACCACTACAGGTTTAAATGACTTTGAGTCTGACAGTACTAGTAGTGCTACAAGTTGATCTCTTGACGATTCAAAACACAGTTCTGTCGCGCTTGTTTGATAACACTCTATACCATGAGCACAGAATAAGTCTATAGTCGCACAGTATGTGACTGACTCTTTGAGCGTTTGTGTTCTTGGCTCTGGATCGTATATGAGTTTTAGTTTATACATAACAAATAAAAACGTGCGTACAGCGTGTCAGCTAGTTCGCTAAGTGTATGTAGCTATACCAAGCATACTGTTGACATGTGTTCAAACTGCGAGTAAGCACTGTACGCACTACTTTACTTATCCTAGTAGAACCGTGGTGCTACAGTTAAGAGGTTCTGTACTAAGCACTACGTAAGAGCTAAAGCTCTACACGCTTCGCTAGTCGCTTGCGTGTGTTAGCTTCGCTGTATCTA
>Ga0255770_10001779_pt1 | contig 19895 bp, 11 predicted proteins | sample 071ome_22_FD_179968 | JGI IMG/M metagenome (GOLD analysis project Ga0255770, IMG submission 179968) | Coastal salt marsh microbial communities from the Groves Creek Marsh, Skidaway Island, Georgia - 071404AT metaG (version 2) | ecosystem: Environmental > Aquatic > Marine > Intertidal zone >...
CCAAAAAAATCAGCGGAAAAAAGAACCGCGTTTCGTCAGAGGGAGATCCTTTTGGACTCGGGACTCTGGGGGACTCTCCCACGGGTCATGACTCGACGAGGTGCGGGTGGACGGGTGCCCGGCACACCCTCGGGTGCCCCGTCGGGTGTTCGTCCTTCGCTCGACTAATCCGCCAGAGCGAACCGCGCGGAAGGGACGGACGGCGCGAACGACGACGACGAACGATCGCGCGCTTTTAAAAACACCGCGCGCGAGGACCGGTCCGACACCGGGGCGTCGTTGAAGAATCGGCGCGAACGGCGGCGCGGTGGTGGTGGACGCGTGAGATTGTCGTCGTAATCAATCGATCGATCCAAACGTCCACGAACCGACGGGATTGATTGATTGATTGGGCGAGAGGGACGATCCGATCCGATCCGAACCGGCGAACGAACCGCGGAAGAGGAGGGAGAAGAGAGCGAGGATGCGGACGGTTTGTGGATCGACGGCGGCGACGACGCGCTCGACGACCCGGGGAAGGGGGTGGGAAGGACGAGGAGCGGTGAAAAGAGACGCGCGACGAAGACGACGACGACCGAGCGACGGACGGCGTCTTTCGATAAGAGCCGGCGATGGCGCGGAGTTTGCGAATTCGGAGGGTGGATACGAGAGATACGTCGGGGACGGCGGTGAGACGGGCGAGGAGGAAGAGAGAGCGACCGATCCGTCCTCGAGCACGCGCACGGAGACGTACGACCAAGAGTTTTCCAGACTGCTCAGCTCGCGCAAGGCGCTGAACGAAGCGGAGACTAAAAAGCGTTGGAACGAGGGCGCGGCGACGCCCAAGGTGGCTTTCGATCTAGGGACGGATTACATTCGTCGCGTCGCCGTGAAGTATCCGTACGCGGTTGTCGGGTCCGCCAAGGGCGACGTCGCGGTGAGCGACGTGAGCAAGGCTTCGGCGCTGGCGATTTCGCCGAGCGCGCACGAGAAAAACTGGGTGGACGCGGAAGAGAGACCTCTGGGAGAGCGCGTCCTGCTCGGCGCGCACGACGGCGGTGCGGTGACGTCCGTCGCGCTGTCGCTCATGAAGGAAGGGAAACACGACTTTGCAAAGGTGGCGTCGGGTGGACGCGACGGCGTCGTACGTCTCTACGAGGCGTGCTCCAACTCTGCCGCGCTTCGCGAAATCGGACGCGCTCAGCACGAGGACGTCGTGACCGGGCTCACTTTTGCGCGAGATTCGTTGTGGAGCGTCGCTCTGGACGGCAAACTCTGTCGATGGGCGCTGAATGCCAAGGAGGATGAAAAAATTCGAAACGCGAAAAAGCTCTGGGGGCGCAAGCAATGCGAAGAGTACACGCCAGAGCCATCCTCGGCGCTTTTGCAACAAGGCGAATGGCGCTCTGGACAGCCAACCCTTTGCATGAGCTCAGACGACGACGCTGGGTTGATTTCAATCGGTAACGCCGACGGATCCGCCGCCATATTAAGCGCTGATTCGAGCTCGTTTGGCGAAACATCCGTCATAAACGCTTGGATAGCTCACGAAGGTTCCACCGTCAGATCGATAGCCCACTGCCCGGGTAACGGCATCATCACCGGCAGCTCGGACGGTGTCATTCGCGTCTGGCGTCTCATTTCCGATGGGATTCGCGACGCTACTTTTGACTCGTTGGCGTCTAGACGCGTCAATCACAACGGAGTGACCCCCAGACTCGTAGCCGAACTCAGAGGTCACACCGCCGCCGTCGTGTCCTTGTCCGCCGGTTGCCCGGGACGCTTGGTCTCCGGAGCCCACGACGGGACCATACGAGTCTGGGATCTGGATCTCACGAGCACGAAACCTGGACAACGAATCAAGACGATTCGTCGGGACGCGCGCTACGCCGTCCTCGGCCATACGATTTGGTTGGGAGGTGTTTACGCCGACGCGGAACGCATCGTATGCGACGGCGCCAACAACGTCTTGTTAGAATACGACTTCACCGCCACCGCGGACGACGACGATGACGACGCCGATAAAGGCGACCGCAAAACGCGGTGAAACAATAAAAGATGAACAACTGCATCATCATCTTACTGCAACACGTCTTACACGACAGTACATTACGCACGAGTACTTTTACTATTAGAATTGTACCCACGCACGCGCTCTGCATGTAAAAAAACACAGACACAGTCTCACGACAACCTTTTCGTGTCCCTCCGTGTTTGTTCGAGCGCCCGACCGCACTCTCTGGACGAACGAGAGCGACGGAAAAGTCGGAAAGCTCCCTCTTTTGTCTCGACGGTCACGCGTTCAAATCATGCGAGTCGGTTTCGTCGGTTACGGTAACATGGCGGACGCCATGGGGAGCGGCTTCGTCGCTGCCGGCATCGTCGCGTTTTCTGACCTAACAATGTGTAACAAATCCAACGTCGAACGACGGGAATCTTTCGCCGCTCGCGGTGGACGCGTGGTCGAAAACGCCGTGGAGGTGTCAAAATCTTCCGAGGTCATCTTTCTCGCCGTCAAGCCGCCGTACATCAAGAGCGTGCTCGAGGAAATCCGGAACGGTTGCGACGCGGGCGAACTCGAATCGAAGACTTTCGTGAGCGTCGCCGCCGGAGTGACGCTCGGAACGATGGAGAGCGTGTGGAAGGACCGAGGGGAGGCTCCGCCAGCCATCGTGCGCGTCATGCCAAACACGCCCTGCCTCGTCGGCGCTGCGGCTAGCGGTTTGTGCGTAGGAAGCGCGTGCTCGGAGGAGGACAGAAACAAGGCGCTCGCGTTGATGTCCTCTGTGGGCGTGTGCAAGGTTATTTTGGAGTCTCAAATGAGCGCTTTGACTGGTGTCAGCGGGTCTGGCCCAGCGTATGTGTTCGTGCTCATCGAAGGTTTAGCTGACGGTGGTGTGAGAGCTGGTTTGCCGCGAGACGTGTCCCTCCAACTTGCCGCGCAGACGTTTTACGGCGCCGCCAAGATGGTTTTAGAGACGGGCGAACATCCGGGCGTGCTCAAGGATAGAGTGTGCTCTCCGGGAGGAACCACCATCGCGGCTGTTCACGAACTTGAAAAGGCGGGTGTACGCCAGGCGATGATGAACGCGGCGGTCGCCGCGGCGAACAGAGGCGACGAACTCGCCAAGGCGGCGTGAGAAGCGAGAGCGAGTCGAGCGTGTTGTCATTGTGAAAATTGTGTCCTACAGATTGGTAATTAACATTATAAATACTCAAATCCACCTAATGCGTGTATCGTTCGACTGCGAGTGCAGTCTTCCACAGCCTACCAGGCGGAATACCGGCGACGAGTGCGTCCCGGAGAAAGAATGGGTAAAGGTGATGTAATGGCGTATCAGGAATCTTGAAATGTTTCTTGCTGCTCCGTGCGGAAGTTTTGAATTGGTATCGTATCGTCCTTGTTGTCGGCTTCGCGTGCTCATATGAGGTTTATGGGGTGGTGTTATGCCTTCACTTCAGCGGCTTCAGTCTTGACTTCAGCGACGCTCGCGGTTTCGGCGCGGCGCGAGCCCAAATTGTCGAGCATGCGCGAGTACCAGCTGTCAGATTGCAGCATGGAACTGGCTTGCATGCTCATCGGGGCGCTCAGCGCGCTCGTCGGACGAGAAGGGGCTGCCATGTCACCATTCAGACTCGCCAAAGAGTCAACGCGCTTGAGACCCGCGAGGAACGGGGCGCTCAGCGCCGGCGAATGGGATCGCCAGTCGTACATGTCCGAGGCGGCGCCGACGGAGAAGCCGCCGCGCTTCGGCTTGGGAGCGAGAAGCGTGGGGACAACGCCATCCTCGTCGGATCGCGCCGGCTCGGGCGTGCCGCAGTCTCTCGCTGGGCCGTAGGGCATCGCACCCCACTCAAAGATTTCACCCTTTTGCTTCTTCAGGCGTTCGAGCTCTTGGAGAGAAGCTTGGATCAAATTGTCCAAACCTTGGCGTTCCGCCGTTTCACCGCGCTTTCGCGCCGGAGAATCAGTGTTGGTCGTCCGGGCGCGCTTGTCGACAACCTTGCCGCCGCGATCGCTGCTGTTACGAGGCCTCTTTGGCGACGAATCACCGCCTCGGGCAGAGCCGCTCGGCGCGCTCGTCATCTCGGCGGGAGAACGCTCGCGCTTCGATCTGCTCGCTCCAGAGCCTCCGTTGGATCCAGTGGCCGTGGTTGAATCGCCGTCTCGTTGATCGCCCAAACGAGATTGCGGTCTGGAAGGGACCTTGGCCCGCGGTGAAGCGGGCGCGAGGGAGGCGACGTTTACAGAGGTGGAGCTGCGCTCGCCATCCTTCTTTTGGCTGGCAATCAAACGTCTGAGCGTCGAGTTGAATCGGTTCTTCACCTGGTTATCGGTGCGACCGGGCATCGAGCGGGAGATGACTGCCCACTTGTTTCCGTGAATGGCGTGTTGCGCCAAAATGGTGGCGTCTTCCTCCGCCGTAAACGGACCTCGCTTGACCATCGGGTTCAACTGGTTGCACCAACGCAACCGGCACGACTTGCTCGACCTTCCCGGCAAAGCTTCCGCGATCGCCGTCCAGTTACCCGGTCCACCGAGTCGTTCGATTTGTCTGCGCAACAAATCATCCTCCTGCGTCGTCGAGGTGAACACGAAACGAGCGACGAGACGGTCAGTCAAAAAGTCCTCTCCCCGGCGGGCGGGCGGGTGGGTGAAAACACACACACACACACAAAAACAAACAAATCCCATAATCATTCACACTCGCAAGGCCACCGCCTCGTCACCATCGTAACGAGATAAGAACGCGCGGTTGGGGTCTTCCCGCCCGGTCTCGCGGACGCCGCCGACGTCGTCGTCGACGCCCGACGCCACCGCCGCCGACGCGCGAAACCGGGCGACGCGTCGGAACCGAACGCGAGAATTCTCTCCTCACCCGTTCCCGTCCCCCGTCGCCGTCGTCGCCGCCGCCGCCGTCGTCGTCGTCGCACCGAACGTCCCGCGCGACGTCACCCGCGCGCGCGTCCCGGTCCCCCTCGGGTCGTTACGCCAGCGGTGTGCGGTGTCCCCCTCTCCACGCCGCGCGCGGGTTCGCGCGTCGCCGGCGCGCGGGTTCGCGCGGGTTTTCGAAAAAAAGATAAATCCTTCGCGTTCGCACGTACCTCGGGCGTCCACGCGCTCTTCACCATGCGATCGTCGTCCATGATCGTCGCCTTCATGCGCGCGCGCGCGTCGCAAGATGCGGCCGCCGAGACGACCCGGACGCCGCCGTTCGTTGGTAACGACCGCGGATCGACGACGTCGACGTCGATGCGATCCGGGTGTGGATGTGTTCTTTGTGCGTGCGTGTTCTTTCGCATTACATGCGTGTTTTTGTATCTAGTGTATGGGATCAAACGTCCCGCGTCTCGCGTCTCGCGTCTCGCGTTGATTTTTTTCCTCGACCTTCCTCGGTCGTCCATCGACGGACGGGACGCCCTCTGTCTGGTGTGTGGGTGTGTACATATAGGGGGGACTCTTTGACGAGTTAATGACTCGTGCGCCGCCATTTGTCCGAACACCCAACAACCAACCTCACCTAGGAAAAAACGCGGGAATCCATCGATCGATCGATCCACGTCACCTCTGTAAGTAGTGCGAAGAATCACAAACGATGGGTTCGGTTGAGGTTTATTATGTACCGGTATGATGATGATGATGATGTGTCACGGAATACATGGTGTATGTGTAAACAGTATTGTATAAATATGTGAAGGGGAAAAAGCCACAACGACGAGTGAGTGCGTGACTGTTACTACCTCGCGTCGTCAATCGAGCGCGCGCGCCGGGAACGATGGCGGACGTGAGCGATTACTCCGAGTACGATGACTCGATGATGGACGACGACGGGAGCGACTTTTACGATTCTGAGAACCCGTCCCCGGTGGTGGCGAAGAAAAAGGGTGGAGCCGCGGTGCGTCGCGCGTCGCGCGTTGCGTGTGTCGGTTCTCGTTCCCCTCTGGATGCGATGGAGCGTCGTGATGATTGTTCGACGACCGTTTCGTTCTCGGACGCGCGCGACGACGACGACGCGGATGGAAAATGAACGTTATTCGTGAGACTGACGATGTGCGCCCCGGTCTCGGTCTCGACCTCGTCGCGCGCGCGATGTAGAAGCTTCCAAAGTCGCCGTTGGGCAACGCGACGAATAAAAAAAGTGTGGAGGAGATTTACCAAAAGAAGACACAGCTGGAGCACATCTTGTTGCGTCCAGACACGTACGTCGGGTCGTGCGAACGCGCGGAGGAGAAGGCGTGGGTGTACGATGCCGCTACCAAGTCGTTGGTGCACAAGCAAGTGTCCTTTGTTCCGGGCTTGTACAAGATTTTCGATGAAATCTTGGTAAACGCGACGGATAACAAGGTGCGCGACCCAAAGATGAAGGAACTTCGGGTGGACATTGATGTCGAACAAGGGATGATTCGCGTGTATAACGACGGTAACGGTATTCCGGTCGAGATGCACAAAGATGAAGGCGTTTACGTTCCTGAACTCATCTTTGGTCACTTGTTGACGTCGAGTAACTACGACGACAACGAGAAAAAGGTTGTTGGAGGCCGAAACGGTTACGGCGCCAAGTTGGCCAACATCTTCTCCAAGGAGTTCATCGTCGAAACGTGCGATGGCTCTCGTGGTAAGCGTTACCGACAAGTTTTCAAGGACAACATGAGCGTCAAGTGTGAGCCGGAACTCTCCAAGTGCAAGAAGAGCGAAAACTGGACTTGCATCACCTTCAAGCCAGACTTTGAAAAGTTTGGCATGGAGTCTCTCGTCAACGAAGACGTCGCCGCCTTGATGTGCAAGCGCGTGTACGATGCGGCTGGTAACATTGGCAAGAACACGAGCATCTACTTGAATGGTGAAAAGCTCGAAGTCAAGGGTTTCAGCGATTACGTCAGCTTGTACCTCGACGGTCAAGCCAACGCGCCGAAAATCTTTGAAAAGTCCATGGACAGATGGGAAGTCTGCGTGACGATTTCTGACAGCGCGCAATTCCAGCAGTGCTCGTTCGTCAACGGTATCTGCACCATGAAAGGGGGCACCCACGTTAACTCTGTGGCTGATCAAATATCTCAAAAATTGTTGGAGAAGATTCAGAAGAAGGAGAAGAGCTGCAAAAACTTGAAGGCGTTCCAAGTGAAGAACCATCTCTGGGTGTTTGTAAACGCCCTGATTGAGAACCCGGCTTTCGATTCTCAAACAAAGGAGACGCTCATCACGCGCCCGAACAAGTTTGGTAGCGCTTACACGCCTTCTGATGCCATCATCAAGAAGCTCATGGATTCTGGCGTCGTCGAGAACATCATGTCCTGGGCTCAGTTTAAGCAAAGCAAGGAGCTCAAGAAGACGGATGGTGCGAAGCGATCCCGTTTGACAGGCATCCCGAAGCTTGATGATGCGAACGATGCCGGTGGTAGAAACTCCGAGTCTTGTACGCTCATTCTTACCGAAGGGGATTCCGCGAAGGCTCTCGCCGTGAGCGGCTTGTCCGTCGTCGGTCGCGACAAGTACGGTGTGTTCCCGCTTCGTGGTAAGCTCTTGAATGTGCGCGATGCTTCTCACGATCAAATCAAAAACAACGCGGAGATCAACCACATCAAGCAAATTCTCGGTCTTCAGCACGGCAAAGAGTATGAAAGTGCGAAGTCTTTGCGTTACGGAAAGTTGATGATCATGACGGATCAAGATCACGACGGCTCTCACATCAAGGGCTTGCTCATCAACTTTCTCCACGCACACTTTCCGTCTCTGTTGAAAATTCCTGGTTTCTTGCTCGAGTTTATCACGCCCATCATCAAGGCTACCAAGGGTAAGCAGACCAAGGTGTTCTACACGTTGCCAGAATACGAGGCGTGGAAGGAAGCCAACGAGTCGACTGCTGGTTGGAGCATCAAGTACTACAAGGGTCTCGGTACTTCCACGGCGAACGAAGCCAAAGAATATTTCGCAGCGCTCGATCACCACCGCAAGAGCTTCATTTGGGAGAGCGATGGCGATGGCGATCTCATCGACATGTCCTTCAGCAAGAAGCGCGTCGAAGATCGTAAGGCTTGGCTTACGGCGTACGAACCCGGCACCTTTTTGGACATGTCTGGTGAAACCGTTCGCTACGACGAGTTCATCAACAAGGAGCTCATTCTCTTCTCTCGAGCTGACTTGATGCGTTCTATTCCGAGCATGGTTGATGGTTTCAAGCCGTCGCAGCGCAAGGTTCTCTTTTCGTGCTTCAAGCGTAAGCTCAAGTCTGACATCAAGGTTGCGCAACTGAGCGGTTACGTTTCCGAGCACTCTGCGTACCACCACGGTGAAGCTTCTCTCGCGATGACGATTGTCAACTTGGCGCAAGATTACGTTGGATCTAACAACATTAACTTGCTCGTTCCGAGTGGTCAGTTTGGTACGCGCTTGCAAGGTGGCAAGGACCACGCCAGCCCGCGTTACATCTTTACGCGTCTGCATGAAGTCTGCAGAGCGATGTTCCCGGAATGTGACGATGCGTTATTGAACTACTTGGATGAAGATGGGCAGCGTATCGAACCGGAATACTACTACCCAGTCTTGCCTTTGGTGCTCGTCAACGGTGCCGAAGGTATCGGTACGGGGTGGTCCACGAGCATTCCAAACTTCAACCCGCGCGATCTCATCACCAACATCCGAGCGGTTCTTGACGGCGAGTCGCCGACCCAAATGCATCCGTGGTACAGAAACTTCAATGGTACGATCGAAGAAGAGATTGTCAAGGGTGAGAGCCGATACACTGTCACCGGTGCGTACAACATTAGAGATGAATGCACATTGGAAGTTACGGAATTGCCGCTTCGATCTTGGACGTCTGACTACAAGGAGTTCCTTGAAGACATGCTTGTGCCGAAGACGAAGAACACCAAGCCGTTCATTAGTGATTACAAGGAATACCATACCGACAGCACCGTGCACTTTGTCATCACCATGCCGCCGGAGAACTTGGCTGCGGCCATCAAGTCCGGCATTGAAAAGAAGTTCAAGTTGAGCACAAAGCTGAGCATTACGAACATGCACTTGTTCAATGAAAACGGTGTCATCACCAAATATTCTTCTCCGCTCGCCGTCTTGGAAGCATTCATCCCTCTACGCTTGAGAGCTTACGCTCAACGTCGTGAAATGTTGATTCGTCTTGCGGAAGCGCAGCTCAAGAGATTGGCCAACAAGATGAGATTCATCTTGGCTGTAGTCGATGGCAGCCTCGTCGTCAACAGAAAGAAGAAGCAAGAGTTGATTGCTGAGCTTGATGCGCTCTGCTACGATCGTCTCCCGAAGACGGACAAGGGCAGCGCCGCTGAAATCGACGAGGATGGTGAATTTGTCGCCACTGAAGCCTCTGGTGCCTCTTTCGACTACCTTCTTGGCATGCCGCTCTGGAACTTGACGCTTGAGAAGGTTGAAGAACTCTGCGCCGAAAAGGAAACCAAGGAGGCTGAGGTTGCCGCACTCCACAACACGACTGAAAAAGATCTCTGGCGCAAGGATCTTGAAACTCTCGAGCAGGCGCTTGAGCTTCTCGAAGCTGAAGATGAAGAAGCTCGCATCGTGCTCGAGAAGCAACAGCGTGCTGCCGCTCGCAACAACACCGCCGCCGGTAAGAAGGCTGCTGCGAAGAAGCTCAAGAAGCAACGCGCTGCGAACAGCGACGATGAAGATGAATGGGACGACGATGATTTTAGCGACGAAGACTTCGAGGTTGCCAAGCCGAAGAAGAAGGCTGCACCAAAGAAGGCTGCTCCGAAGGCTGCTCCGAAGGCTGCTCCAGCTCTGGCTCCAGTCGCCGCGCCGGTCTCTGCTCCCGCCAAGTCTGAGAGCGAAGAGGCTGAGACTGAACCAATGTCTCTCGCCGAACGCCTTGCGTTGCGTGGCGGCGCCGCTCTCAGTAAGCCGGTCTCCAAGCCGGCGAGTACCTTCAACATGTCTTCCATTAACAAGGCTGTCGAAGAAGTTGCCTCAAAGCCTGCTCCGGCTAAGAAGGCGGCGCCGAAACGTGCCCCGGCGGCGAAGAAGGCGATGTCGGACTCTGAGGGAGACTTTGATGGAAGTGACTCCGAAGAAGTCGTCGCGCCCGTCGCGCCGAGATCGACGGCTCGTCCACAGCGCGCGCGTGCGACGAAGACATACGTCGTCGAGGATTCTGATGAGTCTGAAGATGACTTTTCCGAAGAAGATGACGAGAGCGACTTTTCCGACTCTGAATAAGATGAGAAAACGCGATCAAACAAACAACCGTGCTCTTAAGCGCGACTCGAATCAAACGACAACTTGTAAAACCATCCAAACGAATAATATTACACATTGAAACTACCAGTGCTACTGGTTCTCTCTAATGCATCCACAGGCGCAACATCTTATCCTTGCCCCCACTCGCCGCTTTGGTTCCCATCGGACTCCAATCTACCGCAAAGACTTCGTCGGCGTGCCCTGGCAGGTCCTCCTTGAGCTTGCGTAACCGAGCGTCCCAAACCTTCATGGTGCTATCCTTGCTCGCGCTCATCAACATGCGACTATCAGCGGACCACGCGAGCTGATAGACGGCACCGACGTGTCCGCGGAATGAAGCGATAAACTTACCAGTGTGCCCATCCCAGAGTTTGACACCCTTATCGAAAGAGGCGCTGGCAAAGTATTTGCCGTCGGGAGAAAACAGGACGTGATTGATGAGTTGCTGGTGACCGGTCAAACGTTGAAGCGGAGTCTTGGAAGTGGACGGCTCCCACATGAACATGGTAAAATCATCGCTACCGCTTATCAATCGCTCGGGCTTACCCCCAGTGGCTGTCTTGTATCTCTTTAAAGCTTCTGCCTTTGCGGTGGCGGCATTCTCGGGCTTGACCCCGGTGTGATCGTACGGACCCGTGCGCAGGGCGTACTCTGTAGACAAAGCCAAAGAGTTGACCCAGTGCGCGTGACCCTTCAGCTGACGCACCACCTTGCCATCCGTGGCGTCCCAAACATAAATCGTCGTGTCTCGAGACGCTGTATAGATTAATCCTTCCCCACCCCACTTGACAGCCGCCACCGCCTTTGTGTGTGCGGACAACGCAAACAAGCAACAGCGCCGAACCGCATCCCACACCCTGACTGTGCCATCGCCGCTGGCCGACGCAAACCGCACGACGGGATATGCCACGTGCGCAGGCTCCCACGCCAACGCCGTCACGTGTTTTTTGTGCCCCTTCAGTGGGCCGCCCCGAGCTTGCCCCGTGGCGGGGTCCCAGAGCCGCACCGTACCGTCCATGCCACCGCTGGCTAAAAACACATTGTCTGCGCTCCACGCGATGCACAACACCCAGTTCGTGTGTCCCTTGAGCGTATGCTTTGGTGCCTGCGTGTCCAAGTTCCAGAGACGAATGGTTGAGTCCCCACTTCCGCTGGCCAAATGTTTCCCGTCGCTAGAAAAAGCCACGCTGAGCACGGCTTCGGCGTGCCCGGCGATGGCGGCGGAGCACCGCGTCACCGGTCTGACCCTAAACACGCTCTGCGGTTGATACACAATCTTCAACACTTGTTCCACCGAAAGCTTCCTCTGCGTGATTGTTGTCGCCAGGTCGCTCGTCACCTCTTCGCCGTCGATGTAAAAAGCGTACGGCAGCGTCAACTTTTCATCATCCGGGTCGCTCGTCGCCGCTCGGAGCAGTTCCCGAAGCAGCGTTTGCAGCTCTTTACTCCCCACATCCGGGGGTAAATCCAACTCTGGTCCCGCCGGGACGCCGTCGACGTCCACCAACTGCGCGATGAGGTTCACGTCCTTCACAGCGGGAGCGTCCGGAGTCACTCTCGCGCGTTTATTCCTCTCACCCGCGTCCGTCGTTCCGTCGCCGTCCCTCTGTTGAGCGCTCATGACGCGCGCGCGACGTCGACGCGAGCGTTTACACCGCCGTCTTCGTCCGCTGCACCCGCGGTTCGGTCGTTCGCGCTCCGCCGCGCGACGCGCAGTGACTCTATTCGTGTCAGCCGCCACAAAGAGAGAGGAAGGGTGGAACCACTCGGTTGAAAAAGCGCGCTTTCGATGGATGCGTCGTCGTCGCGGTTAACTACAAGTCTACGACCACAGCGGCGCGTACTGCTTCACGGGGGAACCACGGCGAGGCGAGGGGCGGTGGGATTGAGATCGAGCACGAGCTCGCATCCGCGAATGGCGTCGGCGCAGACGGCGCCGTCGGCGTGCGGAGAGAGATCGAGGTCGGGCTGGTCGCCGTCTAGATGGATGACGGCTCGGACGTTTTTGAGCTCGAACGAGTTGAATTTGATGGTTTCGACTCTGCCAGTGATGATTTCGTCGCCGACGCGCTGAAGACGACCGGAACTCTCGCCGGGACCGCTCATGATGCCGCCGGGTTGGAGGGCGCGGGTGCGATTGGCCACATCCGCGTCATCCGCGACGCGCTTGGTGAGGACGGCACCGACGCCTCCAGTGCCGAGGGCGAGCTTGAAGAGTCCTTTACGCTCTGTGGTCATCTCGGTGACGCCCTGAAACCCATCGTTAGCGATGGTGTACGTCAGTTCGACGTACGGAACGCCGTCGATGAGCGCAACGGGTTGCCATGCGCGTTCCACCTCTGGCGACGGCGAGTACGATTCTCGATCACACACGTAGACTGTGATTTTGGGCGCGTCTCGACTACCCGGGACTCTCAGCGGCGCGTGCACGCGCACTACGGCGTGCGCAAGAATCGGGCATCCCAAAACGCCGCCCAATCTCTCTCCGTTGGGCATGCGTAGCGCGCCGTCCAAATTCTGTTCCATGAAAATCGGCTCGCTCATGGTGAGATCGCCAAACACTAGCTCGGATCCGACTCTAAGTCTGCCTTCGAGCGAGGCGGCGACTCCTACTATTGACATCGAACCGAATGATTCCATGCTCGCGGCGTCCGCGACACTCGGCGCGATTGCCATGCCCGTGGAAGCCGTGTCTAAAACGTACCAATCCTCTGATGACGTCTTTGCCTTGACCAGAATGTGACCACCCTCACCGCGGCAAGCGACGAGTGGTACGTCTCCGCCTTCTCGGGACTTCCACGAAACTCTGGACGAAGATGACGTCGACGGCATGCTAAACGCCTCGGCGTCGGCTTGAGACGCTTTCGCTTCCGATGTCTGGAAAACAGTCACGTTGCCTTCGGCGTGAATTCGATGCGCCAACACCGGCACGGCGATATTGACGTTGTCGTCGTCGGACGACGAACTTTGTTTCTCCCAACCTTCGTACGTCCACTGTTCCACGCCGCGCTGATGGTAAAACTCGGCACGCCACGCGTATCCCGTCAATTCGTCGACAAAGACTCTCGCGCTCACTCGGCCTCCGTCCAGCATTGTCATCGCGTACACGCTCGTCGGACACGCCGGGAGTTTAGGCGCCGCCTGCGCTCTCGTCCCACCGCGCTCTCGCTCTCGACTTCGCCCGCCCGCTCGCTTCTTTACCTTTTTCTTATCCACATCCAATCGCTTTGGCGTCGAAACGCCGAATTTTTCGATAGCCATTCGCGCCACGCATCCTGCCGCGAGTTGCTTCAATCGCAACTTCGACTTCGCCTCACCCTGCCACTGATTCGTGCGCACCCAAGTCATCATCGCAGACAAGTGCGCGCCATCGAGCGCGTTCACTCGTCCTATACCGTACCAATCGATGTCCCAAACGTCGTCGTCTGCGTCGCGTCCGCCAGACGTTTCCAGTCGTCTTCCCGCGCCATCAGCTTCCAACACCACGCGCTCGTGAAAAGCCGTCCCAAGCGATGCGTACTCCAGGTGAAAATTTCCCTGCATATCGTGCGCCCAAACGCGTCCACGCACCTCCGTCGTCTCCACGACCGCGGCAGCGGCGACTTCGGCACCGGTACCCTTTAACTCGTGTTCCTCTACCGCTTTTCGTCGAACGACGCTTTGAAATCGCGCGCGTCGATGCGACGTCCGTATCGTCGTCCGACGCGTCGTCGACGGTCGACCGACGTCGTCTCGCGAAACGCGCGCGGGGATGGACATGACTTGCGCCAAAGTCTGCGGGTCGTGCGTGGTCGCGCGCTTTTTCACTTTGTGGTGACTCGTTGGCGTCGTCGCAGGTAACGAACGGTTAATGACAGCCGTGGGTGCGTCTGTGTCATCATGTTGAATAAATTAAAAGAAATCCAAGTTAAATTTTACAGTGACCTCTGAAATAAGGCGCGCTGGCGGGGCGACACCGTTCCCATCCGGCGTCCATCGCGCCGACGATGTCGTCTGGAAGTGGATCGGAACGCGCGGCGGACGCTAAATTGGACTCGAGCTGGGAGACGCTGGACGCGCCGATGATGACGGCGTCGCCCTTGGACCCGTCCAATTCGCTGTGGTTGTATAACCAACGCAAAGCGGCGTCCGCCGGGGAGACGCCGTGTCGCTCGCACGCGCGAACGATTTCGTCCACGGCGTCGTGGTAACAATCGAGCCAAAAACGAGACGTGTACATGTCGTTCCCGTCAAATCTCCCCCCAGACACGCTCGAAACGTCCCTGTTCTTGTACTTTCCAGTCAAGAGGCCGCCGCACAGCGGGTTGTACGCCACGAAGCGCATATTTGTCGCCTTTAACGCCGGGATCAACTCGGGCTCGACGTTGCGCGTCAGACAGTTGTACATTCCTTGATAAATGCTCGGTCTCTTCCATCCGTGTTTCTCGGAGAGCTCGTGCGCCTTGACTGTTTCCCAGGCGGAAAAATTAGACAACCCGAGCTCCTCGAACAATCCTTCCCTTCGCATCGCGTCGCACTCTCTCAACGCGTCCTCCAGTTTCGTGTCGGCGTCTGGAGCGTGTAAATACAACACTCGACACTTCGTCCCCGCCAACGACTCCACGCTCCGTTCTACCTGTTTCCGAAGCTCACCCGGGGCGAGACCCCCGCGTCCCGCGCTCGACGTCATCTTCCCACCCGGCCACGGGTTCGCCTTTGTATCCACGACGACGCGTTTCCTCAACGCCCCTTCATCCGCCGACAAGATCCTTCCCAAAATCTTCTCCGTCTCCCCTCCCGCGTACGCCAACGCCGTGTCCAACTCCCCGTGTCCCGCATCGACGAACGCTCGCGTCATCGCTTTACTCGTCTCGTCATCGCACGCCGTCGATGCGTAGCTCCATCCGAACGTCATCGTTCCCAAGATTGTCTTCACAGAAGATGACGATGATGTTGTTGATTCGTCGTCAGCACCGCTCGTCTGCGTCATCTTCGTCGTCGATGACACCCTTCGTGCCGCGGACGACTGTCGCCTCTTTGACGACAGCGACGTCGTCGTCGTCGACGTCCACGACGCGCGTCGCGACGCGATGGATTTTGCAAAGTGTGCGCGCATTGAAGTGACGCACTTCACCCGTGTGTCGACGCAGTGACCGACGCGCGTCTTCATCCATCTCCGATGCACGGACGAGGCGGCGGCGCACCGGGTCGAGGTTACGCCGACGATCGAAACCGAAACGAGCGACAGCGCCGGCAACGCGACGTCGGGTACGGGGGCGGGTACGTCGACGGTGGTGCTGGTGGTGCTGCGCCACCACCACCGATGACGCCGATGACGCCGCCGAACGGTGGGTTTTCCGGACACGGGCGGCGTGATCACCTCGGTCATCATCACGGTGGATCGGCGGTGGGGTCTCCGTCGTCTCACCACGGCGGTGGCGGCGGCGGCGGCGGCGGTGGGTTTGGAAACGTCTACGTTAACGGCGGAGGTTTCAACGGCGCGGCGGCTTCGTACGGGTACGGGTACGGGTACGGCGGACGCGGGTACGGTGGGCCCGGTGGACGCGGGTATCATAATCATAAAAGCTTCGGTGGTCGTGGGTACGGGGCTGGTGGTGGTGGACGTTTCGGCGGTGGCGGCGGCGGCAGGTTTGGAGGAGGACGAGGGAAGCAACGCAAGGCGCCGAAACCTCCACCTAAGATTGCGTACGCGACAAAGATCAAGCGATGCATCAACACGGGAGACGTGAGTGGGGCGTTTGAGTTTTTTGCCCACGCCATGGCTCGGTATCGTTACGACACGGCTTGCGGGACGTTTCAGAGACACGGCGGGAACCCAGAGACGACGTGTCCGATGGGCATCGACGAGACGACGTATTTCAAGTTGATCTCGGCGCTCGTCAAGGAGACGCACGCGGATCACGCGAGCGAAGTGGCGCGAGCGATGGCCGAGTTCGGGTTGTCCATGACGGTGAAGAGGTTTACCGAGGTGATTTCAGCCATTCCGTGTAGGACGAGCGCCAAGGAGGCGTTGGCGTTTGTGGACGCGTGCTGCAAAGGATGCGAGTTTAGCGAAGAGAGCGTCGCCGCCAAGGGTGGAGTCCTCGAGTTTCCAGACCCGGCGACGGCTGCGTACTACACGAAGAATGTCCGGCTGTTGGTGATGGAGTTTTGCGAAGAGTCGAACCAGATTATGGATCGCATCAAGAAGCGTTCGCCGAAATCGCTAGAGCAAGCGGGCACGTGCTCGTTTCATCTCGTGGCAAAGCCTTCTAAATTGAAGGGTGGAAGACTCTGTTTGTCGACACGAGCCGTGCCGGATAAACCCAACGTGCTCACTCGCATGGCATGTCTCAAGACGCTCGATTCCGGAGATGGTAAACGCGGCGTGCAGGTTGGAGACTCCATCTTGGTGCGTCGGTATATCGAACCGGAAGCCGAGTCAGAGTCGGAGCCCGAGGCCGATCCTACGAGCGACATCGCTGCAAAGTCCACGCTCAGCGTCAACGCGGCGGCGTTCGTGCCGAAGCCAAAGGCACCGAAGCCTCTCGCCGCGCCGGAAACTCCGATGGAGGAGTTTGAAGGGGTGATTGAAATCGTTCCGTACACGCTCAATGAGCTCCACATCAAGCTCGATCACGGAGACGTGAACGAACTCTCCGGCGATGACTGGAGAATCGATAGATTGGCCAACAGAATCACGTACACTCGACAAGTAGAGTCGCTCTATGAACTCCTAGAGCCGAACGACCCGACGAAGAAGGCGGTGTGCAAGACGAACCCGGTGTTTCGTCAGATTCTCACCGCCGGATTTCAGCGAAGCGCAAAGGACTTGGCGGATGAGTTGTCCCGGGCGATGGGCTCGCTCAACATTCGACGCGAAGACGCGAACGACGCGGATGGAGATAAAGAACCGGTCGAGCCGAAATACAAGGTGAGCGCCGTCCAACCGTGGCCAGAGGGATGCGAGATGGTTGAACGCGAAGCCGTGCCGGCGTTGTGTCAAGGATTGATCAATCCCACGGGAGATCCAAAAATGCCAGGACCCTACGATAGAGTCGTCGATAACGTTACGAACATGCACGGGTTGAACAACTCTCAACGCGATGCGATGAAGGCTGCCCTCGAGCGAAAGTTGACTTTGATTCAAGGACCTCCGGGTACGGGGAAAACGCACACGTCGGTAGCCATCGTTCGAGGCATGCTCGAAATCGGCCACGGTCCGGTTCTCTGCACCTCAGATTCCAACACCGCGGTCGATAACATGGTGGAAGGTCTCGCAAAGGCGGGGGTGAACGTCATTCGACTCGGACGCCCCGAGGCTGTCCGCCCGGATCTCGCGCGTTATCAAATTGAGAACGCCATTCCGCCCGGGGCGACGAAACACGAGGCGTACGAGGCGCAGCTTCGAGCCGTTCGTTACGCCCAAGCCGTCTGCGCCACGTGCTCCGGATCTGGAAGCGATTTTCTCGATCGCATCAACTTTAGCGCAGTCATGCTCGACGAAGCGAGCCAAGTGACGGAACCAATGTCGCTCGTGCCGCTCGCGAATGGCTGTCAACAACTCGTGCTCGTCGGCGATCACAAGCAGTTGCCGCCCACCGTCGTCTCTCGCGAGGCTGAATTGGCTGGCATGACTCTGTCTTTGTTCGACCGTCTCGTGCGCGCCGGCGTGAAGCCCTACCTTTTAGATACCCAGTTCCGCATGCACCCGGCGTTGAGTTACTTCCCGTCGACGTCCTTCTACAACGGGTTGGTGAAGAGCGGCACTCCGGCGGCGATGCGTCCGGCTCCAAAGGGATTCCCGTGGCCCATTCCGTCCGTGCCGATCGCATTCTTGCCCACCCCGCAAGACGCTTTGGAGACGACCGATAACATGAGCTACAATAACAAGGCTGAAGCGGAACAAGTCATGAACGTCCTCGTCGGGCTCCTCGCAGCGGGCGAACTTCGACCGTGTCACATTGGCATTGTGACTCCGTACGCAGCGCAGGTGAAATTGATACGATCCTATCTTCGTTCTCGAGGCGTCCGCACGGGTATCGACAAGGAAACCGGTGAAGCCGGGATCGAGGTGTCATCCGTCGACGGCTACCAAGGCCGCGAGAAGGAATTGATGATTGTTTCCACCGTTCGAGCAAACAATTTGAACACCATCGGTTTCGTCGCCGACGCTCGTCGATGCAACGTCACCCTCACTCGCGCTCGACGAGGCGTCATCGTGATCGGTCATGCCTCGACGCTCTCGCGAGATCGTCGAACTTGGGGACCTTGGGTGCAATGGGTGCAGAAATCAGGTCTCACGCGCGGTGTCAAGGGTCGTCGCGAAGATATAAAAGCCGTCTGCGCGATTGAAGCCGACGCGCAAGCTGGACCGGCGCGGCGTCTCGTGCCTCCTCCGCGCGGCATGATGCCTCGCGGAGTGCGTTAAACGACGATTGACGAAACGTTTGAAACACATAGGAACAACTAAAACAACTACTAGTACCGCTACTCCGATTTAATAGGACTCATTCATTCATTCGTTCGCGCTCCTCCTCCTCTTTGTTTACCAGCGCTCGCAAGCCCTCCCGGTACGTGGGAAACCGCATTGACAGACCCGCGTCTCGCAGCGCGCTCTTCATTCGCGCGTTATCCACGCGCTTCTCACCCCTATCGTTGTTCTGTACCGACTCTTCGGGATCTTCTTCGTCCTCGGGATCCTCCGGGAGACCCAAGAGCTCTCTGGCGAAACGCACGGCGACGAATCGAGGCGCCGGATCGTCGTCGACGACGTTGTACACATCCATCGCCTCATCCCCGGCGCGCATGCTCGCGATGATGACGCTCGCGACGTCATCAACGTGTACGCGACTCGTAAATTTTCTCGACCCTCGCGCGCGTTGCGTCACGCTTCCTTCTACGCGTCGTCGTCGAGCCGCGTCCAACGCGCTTCTCCCGGAGCCGTAAATACCGCCCGCGCGATACGTCACAACTTTAACCTCACCACCGCTTTTCGACGCCAAATCGCGCCACTTTTCTTCACAAATTAACCGATCTCTCGCCTTTGCGCTCTCGCCTCGACACTCCGAGTCCTCGTTCACGACGTCCCCGCCGTGGTCGCCGTACACCGCCGTGGTGCTCAGGTAACCGACGAATCGACGCCGCGACGCCAACGCGTCCCCGAACGCATCCAAAACGCCATCGAAAACACCCGATGACGTCGATAACGGAGGTACGGTACACACGACGTAATCCGCGCGCTCGATCGCGCCGACCATCTCTGCGAACGACGCGTTCGTCTGCTTATCTATCGTCTTCCGCGACTCCGTCCTCGCGTCCGCGTCCGCAAACCAAACGTACGCCGCTCGCGCCCCTTCTCTTCGCGCTCGTTCCGCCTCCTCCTCGCTCCCACACGTCCCGCGCACGTCGTACGACCCGTCCGCGCGCAGCGCCGCCGCCAACGCCGCCCCCGCGTACCCCATACCGAATATGAACACGCTCGACGACGCGCTCGACGACGTTTCGTCTTCGTCTTCGTCGCGCGCGTCCGAGACGTTCCATCGACGCGCGACGCGACGACCTCGACGGGGCGCCGCCGCTGACGACGACGACGACGACGATCGAATCCTCGTCGACCGTTCGAGCGCGGCGGCGCCTCGAAGGGTGGACGCCCCGCGCGGCATGAATCGCGAACGCGCGTCACTCTCTGCGGTGCGCCCATGTCTGC
>Ga0255770_10001784_pt1 | contig 19859 bp, 8 predicted proteins | sample 071ome_22_FD_179968 | JGI IMG/M metagenome (GOLD analysis project Ga0255770, IMG submission 179968) | Coastal salt marsh microbial communities from the Groves Creek Marsh, Skidaway Island, Georgia - 071404AT metaG (version 2) | ecosystem: Environmental > Aquatic > Marine > Intertidal zone > Salt...
CTCTTTAAAAAAACGATAACGTGGATAGTGTTTTTGACCTTTGTCGTTTCTGGGATAATCCCCGTGTTCGGCGATGATGATGACTCCATCGACATCCAGTTTGTTGCCACCCTGCGTCAGCGCTTCGGCGATGGTCGGATAGATGGGAACTCCGTGTCGACGTTCACGATCCCGGGCAAGATCGTTCTCGGGAAACTGATCCACGTAGAGAGAGGCCAGCTTGATGCGCGGATAGTAATGTTCCCCGTGCCAACCGTATCCTTCCAGTAATCGGTCGATAAAATGCTGTGCATGACTGTGCCTTCGAACCTCGGTGGCCAACAGCGCCACCCGGGGCGGGTTGTTCGGGTCCGGATGTGATTTGCTGAATGCGGCGGACAGTTGACCGCAACCGGCCGCAACACTGGTCAGGGACAACGTTTTCAAGAACGTCCGACGATTCCACAACGTGGAAGCCTGATCTGCATATGGTATAGGATCATTCATGAGCCGAAAGTCGGTTCTTGTCTGGGATGTCCGGATAGTGCCTTGACATGAGGGAAACGTCAATCGGAATGGCGTGGGGTTGGCCACTTTGGTGTTTTTGTTTTTTAGACAGGATGAACAGGATTTACTGGATGTTCTTTTTTGGGGGGGCAAGCCACCTTTTATACCTGGAAGATGGATCTTCAATGAGTTGACCCATATCTCGATGCCCGGGATAACGCCGTCCCTTTTGGAATACCTGTTACCCATCCTGTAAATCCTGTTCATCCTGTCCAAACAATTTTCCTTTCAAATTTTTCTCATGCTCGTAGGTTTCACTGCCATGAAAAGTCACCGCCATGTTTCTTTGTTCATCCGCCTTTGCTGTGTGTTGTTCGTTTTTGCTCTCTTTGCAAAAGCTGAGGACTGGCCTCGGTTCCTTGGGCCGACCGCGGATTGTATCTCTACTGAGACAGGTCTGTTGGATGAATGGCCCGAACAAGGACCGCCCAGAGTCTGGAAGAAGGAGATCGGGACCGGATACAGCGCGCCTTCCGTCAGGGATGGAAGATTGGTCCTTCACCACCGGGTGGGTGATGAAGAGCTTGTCGAAGCCATGAATCCGTTAACCGGGGAAACCTTATGGAAGCATGCTTATCCCTCCAACTACAGAGATCCCTACGGTTACAACAACGGTCCGCGCTGTTCGCCTTTGTTGACGGAAGATCGTTGTTACGTTTACGGCGCGGAAGGCAAACTCCTTTGCCTGGATGTTCAGTCCGGTGAACGAGTCTGGTTGCGGGACGTTGCAAAGGATTTTCAGATTCCCAATGCCTTCTTTGGTGTTGGAAGTACGCCTTTGTTAGAGGGGGACAAATTGATTGTCATGGTTGGGGGACAGCCCAATTCCGGCGTGGCTGCCTTCGATGCAGCGACCGGTAAAACGCTGTGGGAAAGCGTTGGCAAGGACACTTGGGATGGCGAACGCAAAACCGGGTGGCGTGGGGAACCTTTCATCAAGTGGCAGGGATTCGAGAAACAAGCTTCTTACGCGACTCCTGTTGCTGCGACCATTCACGGCAAACGTCATGTGCTTTGTTTGATGCGGCAAGGCCTGGTTTCTTTGGATCCAGAAACCGGTAAGGAAAACTTTCACTATTGGTTTCGGGCAACCGTTAATGAAAGTGTCAACGCCATGAATCCAGTCGTGTCCGGCGACACGATTCTGATTTCGGCTGCTTACTACCGAGTGGGATCGGTGTTGCTCAAGGTGGCACCGGACGGTATGTCGGTGGATCAGGTCTGGCGTTCTCGTGCTTTGGAAGTGCATTGGAGCACACCGGTCCTGTTGGATGGCAATCTGTATGCCTTCAGCGGACGCAACGAACCGGATGCACGCTTTCGTTGTGTGGAAATGGCCACCGGCACGGTGCACTGGGATCAGGACGAAAGCTGGCGCAAGAGTTACTTGGGACCGCCCGAAAAATATGGACGTGGTTCCGCCGTCTATGCCGATGGAAAACTCATTGTCATGGGGGAAGCCGGACAATTGGGCTTGTTCAAACCCAACACAACCCAACCCACTGAGATCAGTAAATTCCAGGTGCCCGAAATGAAGTATCCCTGCTGGACCGCTCCTGTGTTGTCCAATCGAAAACTTTACCTCCGATGTGAGGATCGCCTGATTTGTTATGATCTGAAAGAGTAGATGCGTAAGGATTCGCACATCATGAGTCCGGTCTCATTAAACGCCCCAACGGCAGGATTACGCCAAGCGCCCTCTGGACTGCGGTGTGCAGCACCGCTCTGGATACCTCAGGTCAGTGTTATTGCACCCCTATCACACAGAACCTATACCTTGTTCGCAAAGCTGCACAACAAATGGATTTAGTCGGTTGAGGGGTGCGGGGGATTCATTGCAGCGATCGTGAGATTTTCGGGTATCCGAACTAGATTCAGAGCGGCGCTCATCACGCACGCACTCCAAATTTAATCCCTGCGGTGTGGGACTCTTTTTTTAAATCTGAAACACGTTCCAAAAAGGAATGGTGATTGTAATGCGCTTGCTATGTGTGAGTAGTGGGGTAACTTGGTGTCTGTTGTTGGTTCATGAAACGTCCTTTAAATTTGAAGTTTGTTAAGTGGCTTGCCATCGTACTTTTGTTGGTGCTTGGGTTTAAGGTTCTCCAGAAAGCGAACCAGCCACCCTTTGGGCGCATTCAGGTAGGGACGCCGATTCAAGAAGGGGCGATCGATCCGCAGGTGGTGGTGCATCGCAATTTCGTTGTTTTTCTTTCTCCCGAACGCGAGTTGTATGTTTGGGAAGGTATTTCGGAGCATGACCCCACATTTGAGGTGTTGACTGGATTCAGCAGGCCTTCACTTGTTCCAATCCCGATTTCTCATGATTTTACCATTCGTAAGATAGTTGAATGTGACGCGCGAATCACTGCCTTATTGGATGACGGAACCATCCGTGTTTTTGGAGATCGTGTTGTTCGCAACAATCAAGTAGACCGAAACCCTTATCAACCGTTTTCTGATTCCGGTTTCGTCGATATTTCTGCCGGAATCAACCATGTCGTCGGTTTGAAAGAAGATGGGACCATTTGGGCTTGGGGCAACAATGATTGGGATCAATTGGGGCAGGGACGCGCCAGAGATGAAGGGCTTCCTTATCCAAAAAAATCCTCGGCACCTTTACGGGTTGGATTGGACACCGACTGGGCACAGGTAAAAACTATCCATTCGGAAACATATGCTCTCAAGAAAGACGGATCCTTTTGGACTTGGGGCAACGAACCCTATTCCAATCCTGCGCCAGGAAATCCCAAAGAACGTCCGCTCCTGTTATCCGATAAGGCTGGGTGGATAAAATTGGCTCCCAGCTATGGAATGGTTCTAGGTTTACATGAAGATGGTTCCTTGTGGCTTTACGGAAAAAATTTGCCGCGAAATGAGTTTTGGGAGGAATACGAATATGTTGCTTCAAAAGGTTGGGGAAGGTTGGGGAAAGATTCCGATTGGGTGGATATTGTGGCTGGCGAATACCATATGTTTGCCAAAAAGAAGGACGGTTCCTGGTGGGGGATGGGTAGCAATCAATACAATCAATTGGCTCTGGATCCTGAAGCCAAAGTCAAATCCACCTTTCCTGGATTCGTGACCAAATGGGTGAAACTGCCTGATTCCATCGATCCTTGGGCGATTGGTTTGGGGCTCCAGAATACGGTTTTGCTGACACGTGATGGCCAGCTCTGGAACAGCGGACGCATTTTGGGGATACCTGAGCGCAAATCCTTCTGGAAGGACTTTGCCAGTTCATTCAATCGAAACGTTCCTGTACTAAGGTTGCCCGTCCGGCTGCCGGAGCACCATTCCGGATTTCATCGGGTATGGAGTTGGCCTCCGAAACCTGAGGAGTCGTTTTATGTCGAAGACGGCAAGTAATTCTGAATCATGGATGGATCCGTAGTCATTTGCTTTCCTTACCGAATATCACTCCACTCAAAATGGGCAACACAAACAGACTGACAACGGACAGGACCCCAGCGAAACGTGCGTCCAGTTTGTGACGGATTTCAAACTCTTTGACTGCTGCGTAGAGCACAGGCACGACAAACATCGTGATGACCACCACACTCATGCCTCCGAAGGTGGGGATGGCCATGGGGACCATGATTTCCGATCCGCGTCCGGTGGAGGTGAGCACTGGAATCAACGCCAGCACGGTGGTGGCAAGGGTCATGAGACAGGGGCGCACCCGGCGTTTGCCCGCTTCCACGGTGGCTTTCCGGATTTCGGCTATGGTGCCAGGTTTGTTCTTCTCAAAGGATTGATCCAGATAGGTGGCCATGATGACGCCGTCATCCGATGCAATACCAAACAGGGCGAGGAATCCTACCCAGACTGCAACACTCAAGTGATAGGTGTGCATTTGGAACAGCTCACGAATGGGGACACCGAGAAGGCTCACGTTCAGGAACCAATCCTGGCCATAAAGCCATAGCATCAGGAATCCTCCAGCCCACGCCACCAGGATGCCCGAGAATACCATCAAGGTGGTGGCGGTGGATTTGAATTGCAGGTAGAGGATGATGAATATGGCAAACAAGGCCAGGGGGAGCACGAGTCGCAGCTTTTGTTCCGAACGCACCTGATTTTCATAGCTTCCGGCAAAGGCATAGCTGACTCCCGGAGGCAGAACCAACTGCCCGTTTTCGATTTGTTGTTTCAGAAAGTTTTGTGCCGACTCAACGACTTCCACCTCGGCGAAACCGGGTTGTTTGTCGAACAGGACGTAACCCAGCAGAAAGGTATCCTCGCTTTTGATGTTTTGAGGACCGCGTCGGTAGTTGATGTGTGCCAGTTGTTCGAGCGGAATTTGTGAGCCGTCCGGAGCCGGAACGAGGATTCGTCCCAGTGATTCCAGTTGATCTCTCAATTCGCGCATGTAGCGAACTCGAACCGGATACCGCTCACGTCCCTCCACCGTGGTGGAAATGCGTTTGCCGCCGATACCCACCTCGATGACTTCCTGCACCTCACCGAGGCGAATGCCATAACGCGCGATGGCTTCCCGATCAATTTCGATTTCCATGTAAGGCTTGCCCACGGTTCGGTCGGCGATCACGGTGGCGGGATTGACCTTGGGCGCTTGCTTGAGCAGTCGTTCCAGTTGTAAACCGACCTGTTCGATGGTTTCCAAATCGGGTCCTTTGACCTTGATGCCCATGGGGGCGCGCATGCCGCTTTGCAACATGACGAGCCGAGCGGCAATGGGTTGAAGTTTCGGCGCGGAGGTGGAGCCGGGCACTTCGGCGTAATCAACAATCAGATCCCAAATATCATTCGCGCTTTGAACCCCCGGCCAGGGAGCGCGGCCTTCATTCCATTCAGGGTTGAGCGCCGGACGCCAGATACGAAACGGTTTTCCGGAATCACTTGGAATAAGATTGCCAGAGGCATCACGTTGGAAGGATCCTTTTACTTGGTAAGGTTCTCCATCCGGCGCGGGCACTGGATTGCCGTTAAGATCCCTGAAGGAATCGATTTTTTTCGCATCGAACTGGAAGGTCAAACGGTGTCCCTGATCATCCAGCAAATATTCCGGGTGATAGTTGATGATGGTTTCCACCATGGAGACCGGTGCCGGATCCAGCGATGTGTCGGCGCGTCCGAGTTTGCCGACCACGGTGTCGATTTCATGGATTTGTCGGATGGACAGATCCTGTTTGCGCATGGCATCCATGGACTCTCCGATGGACGCATGCGGCATGGTGGTTGGCATGTAGAGAAAGGACCCTTCATCCAATGCCGGCATGAATTCTTTACCCAGGCCCGGGAATTGATGCGCCAGTTGTGACACCGGACGCCATGTGCGGATTGAACCCGGAAGCCAACCGAACAATGCATCAAATCCCAACCAAATGCTGCACCCCAAAACCACCAACGCGATAGGCAGAGTCAGAAAAGCCAAACGATGACGCAGGCACCATGTCAGCATGGCGCCGTAATTTCGTTGAACCAGGGCAACGCTCCCAAGCAACCCTCCAATCAATGCAATAACAAATACCAGGTTTGACAGTATTCCTTTTTCAGGCCCCAAGGGAAGCCAGTGTGAGGTCAGGATAAAACAAACAACGCCAGCTGCCAGATAGTTGGTTGTTTTGGGGACACGATGTTGAACCATTGCGGGCAAGCGAGGTGCCAGGAGGTGATACAGCCCGGTGAGCAGGGTCGCCAGTCCGATCAGCCAACCAACCACATGAGGTTCGCCACCGCTTGCCCATCGAACCAGTTGGACAAGCAACAAAATGGAACCCAGCACCATCATGGTGCCAAAAGAAAAACGGCGCACGGTTTTCCCGGTGATACGTCCGGTGAAAAGAATCTGGGCAAGCGGGGGAATCACGGTCAGTGCTACGACCACCGAAGCGAGCAGCGCAAAGGTCTTGGTCCATGCCAACGGTTTGAAGAGTTTGCCTTCCGCCGCTTCCATGGTGAATACGGGGAGAAAACTGACAACGGTGGTGGACACCGCTGTCAAAACGGCTTTGCCGACTTCGCCGGATGCCCGGCGGACGACATCGATGGGGTGTTCGTTCGGGGAGGCTTCTTCCAGTTGTTTGAGGATGTTTTCACAGATGACAATTCCCATGTCCACCATGGCGCCGATGGCAATGGCAATGCCGGATAAAGCGACGATGTTGGCGTCCACACCAAACATTTTCATGGCGCTGAAACACATCAGAACTGCAATCGGCAACAATCCTGCGATGAGGACGGAGCTGCGCAGGTGCATCAACATGACGATGACGACAATGATGGTGATGAGGATTTCCTCGGTCAGGGCCACCTGCAGGGTGTTGAGTGTTTCTTTGATCAGACCGGTTCGATCATAGAAGGGGACGATGCGAACCTGGCTGACCGTTCCGTCGTCTAATGTTTTGGAGGGAAGTCCCGGGGTGAGTTCATTGATCTTTTCTTTCAGGTTCTGAATCGTTTCCAACGGGTTTTCACCGTAGCGAACCACTACGACACCCCCCACCGCTTCCGCTCCCTCTTTGTCCAATGCCCCTCGCCGCAGCGCCGGGCCGAAGGTGACATGGGCCACGTTACGGACATAGACAGGAACGTTATCCCGTACCTTGATGACTGTGTTCTCGATATCTTCCAGGGATTTGATGAAGCCAAGGCCCCGGATGAAATATTCGACATGATTGACTTCAACCGTTCGCGCGCCGACGTCCACGTTGGACATTTGGATGGCTTTGAACACTTCCTGCAGCGACACATCAAATGCCCGCATCGCATCGGGATCCACATCCACCTGATACTCTCTCACAAATCCCCCCACCGAGGCGACTTCACTGACACCGTCCGCGGCCAAAAGACCGTAGCGCACGTAGTAGTCCTGAACGGACCGGAGTTCATCCAGATCCCAACCGCCGGTCGGGTTGCCATCGGCATCCTGTCCTTCGAGGGTGTACCAAAACACCTGGCCCAGGGCTGTGGCATCCGGACCAAGTCGTGGCTGGGTGCCTTCGGGAAGTGTCCCCGCGGGCAGACTTGCTAGTTTTTCGAGGATGCGTGATCGCGACCAGTGAAAGTCGATATCCTCTTTGAAGATCACGTAAATGGATGAAAACCCGAACATGGAATAACTCCGGACTGTCTTCACTCCGGGTAGTCCCATCAAGGAAACCGTGAGTGGGTAAGAAATCTGATCCTCTACATCCTGCGGCGAACGTCCCATCCACTCCGTGAACACAATCTGCTGGTTCTCTCCGATATCCGGGATGGCGTCAACCGGAACGGGATCCCGTTGAATACCGTCGATCTCCCATTCGAACGGGGCCACGAACAAACCCCACCCGATGAGAAACAGGGTTCCCAGGACAACGATCAATTTGTTGTGAAGGCAGAAATCGATGAGACGTTCGATCCAGCCTTGGGGTGAATCGTTACTCTTCATTGGAATCGTCGGACGATGTGTTGGTGTCGGATGTCACGAGCGTTTCTTTCAACGCTCCGCAGGTGAACATTTTGGAACCGTAGTAGGGGTTTTCGGTTCCCTCATGGCTTTGCAACCAATCGCCGCCTTTACCGTCAAAAGCCATGGGGCAATGGTACAGATACACGTCAGCTTTGGCTGTGGGTTGGAATTGTCGTAGTGTTTGGATCAATGTGTTGGACAGGTGTTCGAACCCTTGACGCATCGCTCCCATGTCCTCGCCGGAAGTTTTCATGTGGGACAGGGCTTGTTGGAGTTCGGTTTGCCTTTCGTTCCATGTTGCTTGAGCTTCGCCATCCAAAACTTCGCTTGGCATGGAATCCAATGCAGTTTCCATCCTGGTGGTCGGAGTGTTGGCTGCGGTTTGATCGTCGTGGCTCAGGGCGTGTTGGATTTCCATGTAGAGACTGACCAACTCGTCCAACGAATCCTGCAAACCGGGCGGTGTCGGGAAGGCCGTTGGTTGGGGCGCTTCTGCTTCATGTTCTGTGTGACTGCCGTGATCATGGTTATGAACGCCGCCGGATTTGCCTCCTTGAGGTTGCATCATGCTGGGTTTGGCGAGGATTTGAATGGCGCTGTCGATTTTGAAGTTTCCGTGGGTAACCACCTTTTCGCCTTCCTGGAGCCCTGACTCGACCAGATAATAATCACCCGCTCTGGGACCCAGTTCGATCTCCCTTCCTTCGTATTGACCTTGTCCCAGATCGACATAGACCACCGCGCGTTTTCCTGTGATCAGTGGTGCGCTGGACGGGATGACCAGTGGCGCCGTTTCTGCTTGAGCTTTCACATATCCCAAAGATTCCGCGCTCACCAGATCCATGCCGCAGATGTCACATGATCCGGGTTCGTTCTTGATGATTTCCGGATGCATGGGGCTGATCCATTTGCCGGCCAGATTGGGATCCATGACGCGACCGCCCTTGGCGATTTGAGATTTCACCACTGCGCGCACGAACATGTCCGGTTTGAGTTTGCCTTCCGGATTGGGGAGGTTGACACGCATCTTGATGGTTCGCGTTTTGGCGTTCAATACCGGGTCAATAAAAGCGATCTGCCCCCGGAACACTTCGCCAGGGTAAGCTTCGGTGCGGAATTCAACTTCCTGACCGTAGTGAATCCAGGGCAGATCGGATTCATAAGCATCCAGTTTGACCCATACATGGGTAAGATCGGCGATGGTATAGATCTGAGTGCCTGTCTGGACATACATGCCTTCGACGGCATTCTTGTGCACAACGATGCCTTCCATTGGGGAATTGATGGTGATGTGATCGCTGGGTGTTCCCTTTTGTTCGATGTCTGCGATCTGAGATTCGGTCAAACCCCATAGCCTCAGCTTTTCCCGTGCTGACCGAATGTTTTCCCGGGAGCGCTCCCGGAGGTAGTCGCTGGAACTGGATTCAAGATCTGTCGCTGTTTGAATGGCAGTGATGAGTTCTTCCTGTGCCTTGAGAAGTTCGGGACTGTAGAGATACACCAGGTGATCGTTTTGTTTGACCGGAACTCCTGTGTAATCAACGTAGAGACGATCCAAACGACCTGGCACGCGCGCGGTGATGTAGGACAAGCGGCTCTCATCGTATTCTACTTTCCCGACCATGCGGATTTCCGCTTCCGCGTAGCGTCTTTCCACCGGAGTGGATTGAATCTCCGCCAGCTTTTGTGCTCGCTCGGAAAGTGTTAAGGAACGCGGTCCCGAGTTGGAATCATCCCCTTCGTAGACCGGAATCAAATCCATCCCACACAACGAACAGGTTCCATGTGTATCCTGTTGGATGGTAGGGTGCATGGAACAGGTGTAGAATTTTATTTGTCGCGTTGTCTCCTTTGCCGAGTGAGAGTGAGCGGCGTGATCTTCCTGGAAAAAACCGCGCAGCCAAAAACCGCCAGCGAACATGATGACAGCGGTGATGAAGATGGTTGGGATCGTCTTTTTCATGGTTTGGTCGTATGAGGTGATTGGGTGGAGTCGGGAAACAGAGAATGTTTGCCGAGGAGTTTTTCCAAGTCGGCTGTTGCAATGGCGCGATCTGCGAGGGCGCGTTGATAGGATAACTGAAATTCGAGGAGCAATCGTTGCGCATCGATGAGTTCAAGGAAATCCGATTGTCCTGCCTGATAGGATTGTTCTGCCACTCGGAGAGCGTTTTCAGTCAAGGGAGTCAAAGAATCTCGATACAGACCAAGCTTGCGTTCCGCATCCCGGAAATCAAACAGGGCCATGGCCAGATCGGTTTTCAATTCATTCTCTCGCTGCTGTAGTCGGTGTTGGGCGGCCGATGTGTTGGCTTCCGCTTCTCGTACTGCGGCCTGGTTCTTTTGGTTCCAGATGGGGATGTTGAACGCCCCGGTGATCATCACGGGATCTTTGCCGTTGTCGGTGATTCCTGCCGCCCCCGATGAATCGGTTTGAATGTAATCCAAGCCCAAGGTGAAATTCGGACGCTTATTTTTACTGGCCAGCTGTATGGATTTTTTGTGTTTTTCCACTTCGGCCTGTAACGCTGCAAGGTCCGGATGCAACATCAGCAAGGAATCCATCGAGGTGTCGTTTGGCAGGTCTGAGGGCGGGGTGTCGTTCAATTTCGGAATAGGAAGCATCGCGTTCGATGGGCGATTCATTTCTGCGTTGAGGCGCGTTGACAGGGGGTGAATCATGTCCTGCAAACTCAGCAATCGATCTTCCAATTTGCCGATTTCGACTTGGGCTTTCACGACCCCCGTGACATCGCTTCCGCTTCGAAAGCGGGCCTGGGCAACGCTTTCGAGATGTTTCATGAGATCGATGTTTTCCTTGGTGATACGAATGGATTCGTAAAGAAAAGCCAGCTCGCTCCAGGTGGTTTTGACGGATTGAAACAAGTTGCGTTTGGTCGATTCATAAGCCTGCCAGGCAGCCTCGGCCTCATGGTTGGCCATCTGACCAGCCAGGGCGCGTTTACCAAACCAGGGAAACATTTGGGAAAGCCCCACACGTTGCTGCTGCGGGCCGACTCTGGTCTCCACCTCTCTGATAAAATATCCGTAGGAGAAATTCGGATCTGGCAGAGCGGTGACCTGGGGGCTCTTTTCAAGAGCGGCTTGCCATGATTCAAACGCTGCCTTCATCCCCGGGTGTCGCAACGCTGCAAGAGCAAGGGCATCCTGTAGATTGGAGTCCGGGCTTAGTTCGGGCGGATCCAATTTCGTTGGTTGAAAGGATGTGTCAGCGGTAGCGCCAATGGGCGACGAAACCGCTTCCAGTCTGGTTGAGGTATGTATGGTTTTGCCCGAAGAACATGCTGTCAGTCCTCCGATCAAGCCTGTTAGGATTAAATTGTTTGTAATAGAATAAATTGCCGTTGTCTTCATAGTGGCATCTCAATGGATCAATGCTGTTTATTTGTGGCAGTGCGCACAAAGACAGTAGAAGGAGTCATCATCGGAGACGTACACACGTCACCTTGATGATCCTTTGATCATATGAGATACGAGCAGAACAAGGTGTAGGCAGGAATGCTGGTCGACTTCACCACGGGGGGTGAGGCGAACGAAAACTTTTTGGCATCGGAATCCCATGCTGCCAATTGAAATGATTGGATCCATTTGGCCAGGAGGGAGATTTTTACCTGATTTTCTGTTTGGGGAGGAGTTGCGGGCGTTTCCGGCGCATCCGGTTGGGAAGCATCCACGCAGCAACTGTCTCCGCCACATTTGCAATGACAGGACTCTGCGGGTTGGTTGTTCAACGACACACCCATAGCTGTCATCGTCACGCCCAATTGTCCGGCGACGAAGATCAGCATCAACAGAATGGTTGTCGCTTTCTTCAACATTATCTGGGCTCAACCTAATGGAGAATCCGTAAAATGCGAGATTTTATTTTGGGTGCGCCACGCTTCGGGCGCTTATCAGCCAATTCTTTGGAGGACAAGAAGCGCATGGATTTCTATGGACTGCGTGTTCCGATGTATCGGAACCGCTTTGGATAAGGTCCGCATACCCAAAAAATATTGTTCATCTTTATTCACCCACCCATACCTCAACGTGTCATGTGTTTTTCATTGACTGCTGCGGACAAGGACTAAATCCCATGAACCAGGTATGCTGAGGCATTGACCTGAGGTATCCAAAGCGGCGCCGAGTCGCTCGCAATCCATATGGCTCTCGGCTCACGCTTCCTAGTGCCCAGGAAGGTGCGTGGATTGGTGAAGGATGTGCACTTGCATCTTGTTGGCATCGATGTGAGGATGGGGGCGATCCATCGATTCAAATACCATCTATCGTAATGCAAACGTTTCTTCATCGCTTGTTGTGCTGCTCGATTCTGAGCGGTGTCTTTCTGGGAGCTCATGTCACCCATGCTGCCAAACCCAACTTCATCCTGATCTTTATCGATGACCAGGGATATGGTGATCTGAGTTGTTTTGGTTCCAAAACGATCAAGACTCCCAATATCGACAGGTTGGCGACCGAGGGGCGTAAATTCACCAGCTTTACGGTGGCTTCGCCGGTGTGTACTCCTTCGCGTGCTGCCTTGATGACGGCTTGTTATCCCAAGCGTGTTGGGATGCATCAACATGTGTTGTTTCCTCAGTCCAAAAAGGGGTTGAATCCTAAGGAGCATACCATTGCGGACCATTTGAAATCACAGGGATATGCCACGGCTTGCTTCGGTAAATGGCATTTGGGACATCATAAAGAAGTGTTGCCGACCTCAAATGGTTTCGACACTTATTTTGGTATTCCATACTCGAATGACATGAACCATCCCGACAACAAGGGGAAACCGCAAGGCGGTTGGAAGGGGATGGATAATCTCTGGAATGATCCGGAATCGACCTTGACCAAATGGAAGACTCCCTTGATTGAGGATGAGGAAATTGTCGAGTTGCCCGTTGATCAACGAACGGTGACGCGGCGTTATACCCAGAAGGCAATTGATTTCGTAAAAGCTCATAAGGATGAGCCGTTTTTTGTTTATCTTCCCCATACGATGCCGCATATCCCGCTTTATGTGCCCGATGATGTGCGTGATCCGGATCCTAAAAATGCTTACATCAACACGATCGAGCATATTGACAGCGAAGTGGGGCGTTTGTTGGATGTGGTGGATGATTTGAAGCTGGCCGAGAACACCTATGTCATTTACACCACGGACAACGGTCCCTGGTTGCAGTTCAAGCATCATGGCGGTTCCGCCGGACCGCTGCGTGCGGGCAAGGGAACGACTTTCGAAGGCGGGCAGCGCGTGCCCTGTTTAATGCGGGGACCGGGCATACCTGCAGGAACCGTGTGCGACGAATTGACCGGAACGATTGATGTTCTTCCTACTATTGCTGCCATTACGGGTAAGCCATTGCCATCCGACAGAAAAATTGATGGCATCGACGTTTCCGGACTTTGGAAAGGAACCCTGAATCGGTCGCCGCGCACTGAATTCATTCACTACACATCGGTTGGCAATCTGGAAGGGCTCAGGCAAGGTGATTGGAAAATCCTGGTCAAAAAACAACGTAACCAAAATAATCAGCAAGGTGGACCGAATCCGACTCAGATCATGTTGTTTCATCTTAGAGACGATTTAGGTGAGCAGAACAATCTTGCCAGTCAATATCCTGATCTCGTGAGGAGACTCAGCCAACGCATGGAGGCTTTGGATCAGGAAATCACCACAAATGCCCGAGCTCCCTGGACCACTGAATAGACCCTCGGGCTTCATTTGCAGAAGCTGATTGTTGCAAATTCTATTTGCCAGCCTTTCAGTTGTTTTTTTGGTGGGGAAGTGTCGTGATTATTCCATCGGTTGAAAGTTTGCAATGGCCTTGAACGATGGGGTGATGACGGAATTTCGATAAAATGGTGGATTGATCCATCCATAAATAGATTGACTTTTGGTAAGGTTTTGTAAATCATTGGCCAACCAGTTACCAGTGACACGTTCGTCTTACAGCCTGGAGGCGTTGGAGCCTCGTGTGCTTCTTTCTGGGGATGGGCTTTCTGTTTTATCAGAGAGTCACGCGTCTTCTGGAGTCGAAGAAGATTTGTTCTGCGCTTCGGAGTCGTGTGAATTGATCCAGAATGAAACACAGGATGAAGTGACCGAATGGTTGATTGACGGGGATCTTGATGCATTAGATTCTCTGTTCAACCAGGAGGGTGCTTCGCAGGAGGACTGTATCTTCGCCGAAGAAAGTGACGCAGCGGGTGAGGCTGCAGTGAGCGGTCCACTTGAGGATGCTTCAGACGGTGAAACTGAGGAGCAGGGTGATGCTCCAACTTCCGATATTTCCAATTTTATTCCCGCTTCAGATATCCTTTCCGAAACATCGCTTTTGGTGACGGATCAGCCGGGAGATTTCGATTTCTTTTGCTATTGTTCTCGTCTGGTTGAGACGTTGAATGCGGGCAATGCGCCTCCTGGTGCTGGACCCTGTTCGTCGGGTGATGGCTTTTCGCGTGGCTTATCATACCATGTTGCGTCTCAGAGTCTTGATCAGACCTCGGGATTGTCTGTGTCCCTGACAGCAGAGCAGGGCGAGTCTGTTTTAGAATTTGTTTCCGATTCGCAAGGTTATAACGCCCATATTGTTAGCGCTATCGGTCAGTATGTGGTCGAACCGACGGGATTATCTGTCGATGGGACCGTTATTGTTACGGGTAGTGATCATCTCAACGATACCCTCACCATCCGATTGCCTGAAGTGCATGTGGATGGACAGCTCACGGTTGTTTTTCATGGAGGTGAAGCCGGATTTGATTCATTGATTCTGGATGGCCCGGCTGGTGCAACGGTGCGCTACATTGCTTCCGGCCCTGACTCGGGTTCCATACAAGGTGAGGGATGGGAAATTCATTACACCGGACTTGAGCCCATTACCGACAACAGTGATGTGGCCGACCGGTTGTTCACCGCGACCGGCTCGGATGATATCATTCGCTTGAAGGACGCCGATGAGCCTGGATTCATGACCATTGAAAGTGACAATGGTTCTTTTGAGAGTATTAGCTTTCCTAATCCAACCTCCTCCCTGACCATCGATGCCGGCGGAGGTAATGACCAGATCATTATTGAGAGTCTGGATCCTGCCTTTGTCGCTGGTGCAAGCGGATCAGGCGATCCGGAATTGCATCTTCAAGGCGACGCTGGCACTGACACCATTTTTGTGAGTCATCCGGCTGACATGATTCTCACCGATGCTTCCTTGGATGGTGGAAGTGACTTCAATTTGATCTTCGACGATGTTCCCGATCAGGTGGTGGTCTCAGGTGGGGCGATTGATGCGTCGGCTTTTTCAGGTGTGGCTGTAGTGGTTCCCGGTGTGCCGGATTGGCAGGACGAGGGCCCTGGACTGATTCATTCGGATCTTACAAAAGATGCACCTTTCCCTGAATCAGGGGCAGTTGAAGCGATCGCAGTACATCCGGCGAACGATCAAATCCTATTTGCAGCTAGTGTAAACGGTGGCGTTTGGCGGACTGAGAATGGAGGGCAGACCTGGACGGCGATGACCGATGAACTGCCATCACTGTCCTTTACTTCCATTGCCATACATTCCCATGATGCGGATGGGAACCTGGTGGATGCTTCCACGCCTGTTGGCAAATTGATTGTTTTTGCGGGAACAGGTCAACGAAGCGCCAATCACGAAGGTGGTTTGGCGATCGGTTTGCTCCGTTCTCAGGATGGAGGAGATACCTGGGAATTGGTGGGTGTGCCGGATATGACCGGTTTGCCGCTCAGCGCCATTGTGGCAAAACGCATTTCCGGGCAGGACATTGTGCTTGTGGCAGCTGAAGGAAAAACGGTCAGAGAATCCAGCAAAGTGGAAATGCTTGGTTCCCCGGATTTGACCTTCACCGACCAGGGCGCTTCATCGGATACCATCACGCGTTCCGCTGGCAGCTGGATAGATGATGGTTTTGCATCCGGTCACGAAATTTCGGTTGATGGTACCACCCGAAATGATGCGACATACAAGATTGCTTCCGTCACTGCGACTGTCCTGACCTTGGAAGCCGACTCAATTCTGGTGGATGAAGCCAGTGTCAGCGGAGTAAAGGTCATCACTTCCTTGAAGGTCAAGTTGCTGAAAGAGGGAGGTGTTTTTCGTAGCGTGGATGGCGGGGATACATTTACCCAGATTCAGCCCATTGATCCTAGCGCGCAATTTTTCCCTCTGGACGAGCGCCATTTTCCGACCGGATCTGTGACAGATCTGGCCATTGATCCGGGAGCGGAACAACGCATCTATGCCGGTGTTCGAGGCGGCGGGGTTTATCGTTCCGATGACGCCGGAGCTACTTGGACCGCTGTGAATACGGGATTAACCCTGGCAAGCGATGGCTGGGACAATGACGGAAACGGCTATGTCGATGATGCTGATGAAACGGCAGTAGGGGTGCAGCGTATCTTATTAGCGGTCCAGGCAGATGATGCATCGGCGACGAACGAGGTCTATGCTGCATTGGTTGGTGGGGATGATCATTTCATAGGGATATTCAAATCCGACGATCAGGGGGCTAATTGGTCCTTGCTCGGAGAAGCTCCCGGACGACCCGAATTTGAATTGAGTTTTCCTGTCACATCGAATCCCGGGCTCATCGACTTCTTCGATAACGATCCCGCTCAGGATACGGTTGTGCGATCGACTGGCAGTTGGATTCGGGATGGTTTCCAAGCGGGAGATTACATTGAAATAACCGGGTCTGCTGCAAGCGATGGGGTTCATTTGGTGGCTTCCGTCACTCATGACACATTGACGATGGATGCAGGTGTTGCCTTGGATACCGAAGTCTATTTGCGCGGTATCAAAGGGGCTCCGGAATTGACCTTTGCCGATGCGAATCCCGATACCATCACGCGTAGCGTGGGGAGCTGGGTTGAGGACGGGATTGTGAAAGGGCATGAGATCAAGATCTCCGATACAACTGGCAATAATGGTACCTATACCGTGACCGGAGTCACTCCGCTGGTGTTGACGTTATCTGGTTCGGATTCACTCACAGCAGAGACTATTCAGACCGCAGTAGAAATCAAAGCAATCGCCACTGAATACGATGGTCCGGGAACGCTTCAACCGCAGATTCACCGCGGCAGCCAGGGCGAATTGCATTTCTCCATCACGGCGGATGCCGATGGCAATATCTATCTGGGAGGAGACCGGCCTGCCCATATTTTCCGTTGGGATCAAACAACCAGCCAATGGGATCACATCACCAAGCAAAACGCCACGGGTACACGTTCGCATGCTGACTCAAGAGTCTTGGTTCTGGATGGAGCAGGGCAGCTTTTGGATGGGGATGATGGAGGCGTCTATCGTTTACTTAACCCTGGTGACAATGCCACGGTGACCATGACGGGGTCTCCGAACGTCACTTTCGTGGATGCCAATCCTGACCAGATTCAACGCTCTGCCGGAAGCTGGATCACGGACGGGTTTGTCGCAGGTCAACGCATTGGTGTGATAGGTAGCTTTTCTTTGTATGGAAATGACGGGGTTTACACGATTGCCTCAGTTACTGCTTCCACCCTTACACTGGTTGCATCTGATCAGCTTCAATCCGAAGGCCCAAGGTCTGGCGTTACAGTTGTCTCTTATCCCGCTCTGGCCGGCAATCCGAACCTGACTTTTGCGGATGCCTCGCCGGATACCATCACCCGTTCGGCCGGGAGTTGGGTTACCGATGGATTTGCTGTCGGACATCACATTGAAGTATCTGGCTCATCGAGCAACGACGGCATTTATACGATTTCCGAATTGACCGCGACTGTATTGAAAGTAACGGAAGCCGACAGTCTTGCTGCCGAAGGTCCTGTCAATGGAATCCATGTCTGGCAGAATCGTGAGTGGAAGAGTCTCAATGCATCCTTTGGCGCCACGGAGATTCTTTCCATGTCTTACGACCCGGTCAGCAATGTCCTCTTCGCCGGCACTCAGGACAATGGTGTCATTGAACAGCCTTTCCCGGCTGACGGTGTTGACAATGACGGGGACGGTTTCGTAAATGAACCGGATGAACGTTTCAGGTGGTCTGTTGTGCTGGATGGACGCGGACTCCCGCCGGGCGATGGCAACATCACGGCCGTGGCTTTGTTGGATTTGGATGACGATGGGCAGATTGACGAAGTGCGTCGCTATACCATGTCCAATAATCTCGGCAGTTTTACCCAGCGCCTTTTTGATGAAAATGGAGCCCTGATCTCAGGAACGAATCAACTTGTCGGACTTGCTTCTCCTGTGTCGCACACCATGAACTTCACTGTCAACATCGGCAGCGATCAACTCACCATCAATGATCATGGCTTGGTAACCGGAGACGGACCCTTCAAAGTGGACGTTTCCGGAGGAGGTAGTCTTCCTGCCGAACTGTCAACAGATGCGCTTTATTGGGCCATTCGGGTTTCTGACAACGCCATTCAGTTGGCCGCCAATCAACAGGATGCTCTGAATGGAAGCCAGATCAATTTGACCACGGATGGCTCGGGGACTCGTCAGTTGACGAAACCTTTCCTTAGCTTTGCCAATGCTGCCATTGACGATCCTACCGATCAGATAACCATTCCCAATCATGGTTTGGCAACGGGAGCCGGGCCGTTCCGTCTGGTGACCAGTCGGGGTAGTGATTTTGGTAGTGGCCTTTATCCCTACATAGATTACTACGTCATTCGGGTGGATAACGATACCATTCAACTGGCACGCTCCAAGGCTTTGGCCAATGCGGGAACGGATTATTCCATCAAGGACAACGGTTCCGGGGCTTTCCAGCTTGTCTCTCGATTGAGTGGTTTGAACGGTAACGATGCCACCAAGTACACCAGTGGTTTTCGGGAGTTGGCTTACGTTGTCAATCAAGTGGATGACACCCGAATGTTGCTTGGTTTGAATTCGGTCTATGCCAGCGTGAATATCGGGAGTGACGCCACTCCTTATTACGATGGTTTGGGAACGGTGCAGAGATTGTTCACTCATCCAAGCAGTGGTCAGTTCACTTCACTGGTTTACGGAGGTTCCAAGAATGGTGTTGAGAATCCCGATGTGGTTTATGCCTCCAGCTGGTCTCGCATTTATATTCAAGTGGCCAATGCCATGGCGGGAACCCCTAATCTGGTATTTGCGGACAATGGGGCAAGCGAAGATACCATTACCAGATCGTCCGGAGATTGGGAGGCGGACGGGTTTGCTCCCGGTCAGGTGATTACCATCAGCGGTTCGTCTAACAATGATCACTCTTACACTGTTCATGCCGTGACTCCCACCGTGCTAACGGTGACTTCCGGAGACAGTCTTACTGCCGAAGGGCCGGTGAATCAGGTGACTGTCAGTCGTTTCAGCAGGGAAACTACCCCCGGTTCGGAAACAATCTACGGGTTGGTGCTAGATCCTGATGATTACGACATCGCTTACGCCATTTCGGATGCAAACGTGTATCAGCGCACTGGACCTGGAAAATGGGAAATCATTTCAACCAAACTATCCAGCTTGTCATTGAAGAGCATCGAATTTGCTCAGGTTGGAGGAAAAGACATCTTGCTGGTCGGTGGTGTGAATGGATTGTTCCGGGCAATCGATCCGCAGCCGGGAGTGACCTGGACGGAAGTGGGGCGCGGATTGCCCAATACCTTGCTTCGTGACACAGATTATATCAGTCGAGATCCGGCTGATGCGCCGAATCCCCACAACTTGTCCCGCGAAGATGTTCTGTTGGTGGCGACTCAAGGTCGCGGTGCCTGGTTGACATTGTCGCCGGATGTTTATCTGGATGAAATGACCGAAATTCACATTGTGGGCGATGGCGGCAATGATGAGATCAAGGTTGAACGTCGTGAAAGCAATGCCTCATTGCTGGACATCTACGTCAATAGCAATTCACCTGTTTATACACTACCTGC
>Ga0255770_10001794_pt1 | contig 19799 bp, 17 predicted proteins | sample 071ome_22_FD_179968 | JGI IMG/M metagenome (GOLD analysis project Ga0255770, IMG submission 179968) | Coastal salt marsh microbial communities from the Groves Creek Marsh, Skidaway Island, Georgia - 071404AT metaG (version 2) | ecosystem: Environmental > Aquatic > Marine > Intertidal zone >...
CTGCCCCAGCATCGCGTGGTGGGCGGCCCAGTCCTGCACCAAACCAAGGGCCACAACCGCTAAGCCTTTACCGCGCTGGGCGGAATCAATCAACACGCCTACCTCGGCGCGTCGGTGCAAGCGCTTGGCTTGAAAGACATCTACTAGGCCCAAGGGCTCGTCGGACGCATCGGTGCAGAGGACGAAGCGGATTTGGCCCACTTCCCAGAAATCCGCCGAGGCCGCAGCGATGTAGCGCTTCAGACTGTCCCGCGAATACGGGGACGTGCGCTGCCCAACCACCCAGTGCGCAGGATCGTTCTCCCAACGCAGCAAGGCGTCCAAATCTCCAGGCTCCAAAGCCCGCAATCGGTAGCTTACCATGGCCAAATGCCATCGTAGACGTGGGTGGCGGGCCCTTTTAAAGTGATACCGGTAAAACCGCCCTCCTGGGCCGAAAATCCTACTTCTAGAATGCCTCCACGCGCTTGCAGGCGCACAGGCGAGGGCAAGGCGTGGGTCTGATGGAGGTACAGCGCTGCCGCAACCGCACCGGTTCCGCAACTCAAGGTCTCCGCTTCTACACCGCGTTCATAGGTCCGAATGGACCAGGCGTTGTCCTTCTGCGACAGCCAGTTGATGTTGCTGCCGTTTTGGGCCGCATAGACCCCGTAGCGCAATGCAGGACCGTCCACGAGAACGGACACGTCCTCCACGTCGTCCACTTCGAGGATGTGGTGGGGCGATCCGGTGTGCACAAACCAGCCGCCGTGCTGTTCCACGGCCAAAGTAGCGTCGGCAAAGTGTACCGTCACCCAGCCGTTTGCATCGATGTGCGCTTCATGCAAGCCATCGGCCGCCTCAAAGCGACAGGTCGTCCCCTCAAAAAGCTCATGGGCACGCGCAAAATGCACCGCACAGCGCGAACCATTGCCACACAAACTGCCAAGTTGTCCGTCCGCATTGTAGTAATCCAAGTGAAAATCACTTTGCTCGCTTGGCCAAAGCACCATCAAGCCGTCCGCTCCAATGCCGGTATGACGGGTGCACGCGTGCTGTACGAGGCCAACATCCAAGGTTTCTCGCTCCCCCGTTCCCATCAGCAGGATAAAATCGTTTCCGGTTCCGTGGTATTTTGAAAATCGCTTGGCCATGCTGTAAAAGTAGGAAGTGGAATAGTTTTTGAAATTTGTCTTTCCGAATAAATCCAAGAACTATGAACCGCAAAAACCTTTTCATCGTGATCGCCGTGACCGCAGGCAGTGTGGGCGGTGGATTTTTAGGCGCTATGGCTTTCCAGGCCGAACGTGAATCGCAATCCTGGACCGAGCACAATCCCGTCGTTCAAACGCGATCGGAATCCCTAGCCGGTATCAGTACTTCGACCGACTTTTCAGCAGCCGCCGAGTCCGCCGTGCATTCGGTCGTTCACGTTAAAACTTCTGTCGAGCAGGGCTACACGATGAGTCCCTTCAATCCTTTTCATGACTTTTTCTTTGGGTTTGGCGAGCGCCAAATGCCCGAAATGACGCCCCGCATCGTCCAAGGTTCGGGTTCGGGTGTCATTATTTCAGAAGACGGCTACATCGTCACCAACAACCACGTGGTAGACAAAGCCAAAGAGGTCAAGGTCTCCCTGAACGACGGCCGCGAATTCACGGCAGAAGTCATCGGCACCGACCCTACCACGGATTTGGCAGTTCTAAAGATCGACGCTAAAAAACTGCCCGCTCTCCCCTTTGGCAATAGCGACGACGTCAAACTGGGCGAATGGGTGTTGGCCGTGGGCAACCCTTTTAACCTCACCTCTACGGTGACTGCCGGCATCATTTCCGCCAAAGGCCGCAGCATCAACATTATTGACAACCAGTCCGCCATTGAGGCCTTTATACAAACGGATGCGGCCGTCAATCCGGGCAACAGCGGTGGCGCCCTCATCAACACGAGTGGCGAACTCATCGGCATCAACACCGCCATTTCCACGCGTTCCGGATCCTATGAAGGCTATTCTTTTGCGGTCCCTGCCAACATTGCGCGCAAAGTGGTGGATGATATGCTTCGCTTTGGCGTCGTCCAACGTGCCTACCTCGGGGTAAGCATCGCCGACGTCACCCCCGAACTCGCCAAAGAAATGAAGCTCGATGCCACTCAGGGAGTCTACCTCTCCGAGGTCGTGGACAATGGAGCCGCTAAGAAAGCAGGCATGGAAAAAGGCGACGTCATTGTCGGTGCGGGTGGCAAAACCATCAAGCGCAGCAGTGAGCTCCTAGAAGTCATCGGCAGCCGCCGCCCCGGCGACAAGCTAGACGTGACTGTTCTGCGCGATGGCAAGTCGAAGACCTTCAACGTCACGCTCCGAAACCGAGAAGGCAACACCGACGTCGTCAAGAAAGAGGACCTGGAAGAGATGCAGACCCTGGGCGCCACCTTTGAAGCTTTAAGCCAAGAGGACCGCGGCCGCTACGGGCTTCGCAGCGGGGTCAAAATCATTGATGTGGGCAACGGAAAGCTGAAAGAAGCGGGTGTCCCCAACGGTTTCATCTTGATTAAGTTGAACAACAGCCCCGTCAGCTCCCAGGACGATGTGCGCAAAATTCTTGGTCAGCTCAACCCCGGCGACGGTGTCCTCTTGCAAGGCTACCGCCCCGACGGCCGACCTGACTACTTCGCCTTCGGACTCTAAGCGCCTGAAGCCGATCCCTCTAGCCCACCTCGGACCCCGGGGTGGGCTTTTTTTTGGCGTTTTTACCCGGAAGTAAGTGTCAAAATCACACAGTGTGAGATGACCTAAAAGACTATTTTTTAGGCACTTACTGTAGATAATTTTTACCATCTCCGGTTGGCTCCCCGTCGGGCGCCCAATACCTTTGTAGCACAACCTTTCAATCACTCCCTTGATGAATCCAACGCTCGAAACGTACACCCTCTCGGTGTCCGAGCGCGTCAAAAACGAAAAGGCCGCCACCGCTTTGATTAAGTTGGTCGGCGACCTTTTTTTTGACCGCAATGTCCGTGCTGTACTCTACCGCCAACCTTTGGTCGACCAGCGCCCCTCCGAAATGCTTCAAGCCCATGTGCACGCTTCCGTGATGGCGGGCGAGTCCCTGAGCATCAACGACACCTTGGCCATAGCAGAAGCGCTCACGGCCAGCAAAGTCCAGAACGCAAGCGTGGATATTGGCCGTTTGGCTACGGAATGGAAGCGTGAGGCGGGCGTGTATTTGAACCGTAAGGCCTTCCTCGACACCAAACTCCGCGGCTACTGCAACGGCGACAACCCCAACACCGATCCCGTAGATGTCGTTCTCTATGGCTTTGGCCGAATTGGCCGCCTCGTCGCCCGCGAGCTCATCGCCCAAGAAGGCCGCGGCACCCAGCTCCGCCTTCGCGCCATCGTTGCCCGAGGCAGCGACCCCATTTCCTTGGAGAAGCGCGCCTCCCTCCTACGCGTCGATTCCATTCACGGCTCCTTCCCAGGTACCGTTGAAGCGGACCACGAGCGTCAGCAGTTGATAATTAACGGTCGCCCCGTAGCCATAGTTTCCGCGGATGCCCCGGAAGACATTGACTACGAAGCTTTGGGCATTCAAAACGCCCTCGTGGTCGACAACACCGGCGCCTTCCGAGACAAAGACGCCTTGAGCCGGCATTTGGCCTCCAAAGGCATTGCGAAAGTTTTGCTCACCGCACCGGGCAAAGGCGTTCCGAATATCGTCTTCGGCGTCAACCACATGGGCGAGCACCAAAACGACGCCATTCAATCGGCAGCTTCCTGCACCACCAATGCCATCACTCCCGTCCTCAAAGTGATTCAAGACCAGTTTGGCATTGTACAAGGGCACATTGAAACCATTCACGCGTACACGAACGACCAAAATTTGGTCGACAACATGCACAAGAAATACCGCCGTGGGCGCGCCGCAGCCGTCAACATGGTTATCACCGAAACCGGTGCCGGCCAAGCCGTCGACAAGGCCATTCCTGGCCTTGGCAGCAAACTCACGAGCAATGCGATTCGCGTCCCCGTGCCCAACGGTTCTCTCGCCATATTGAAACTCAACCTGGAAAAAGCCACCGACCGCGACGGATTAAATGCCGCCCTCAAAGCAGCCGCATTCAGCGGGCCCCTAGTGGAGCAAATCAAGTACTCCGTTAGTCCCGAGTTGGTTTCCAGCGACATCGTCGGCGATTCCTGCTGCTCCATCTTTGACAGCGAGGCCACCATCGTCCACAGCGACGGCAAGAACGTGGTGCTCTATGTCTGGTACGACAACGAATACGGTTACACCCGTCAAGTCATGCGCCTCGCCAAACACATGGCGGGCGTTCGACGTAAATCCTACTATTGAGCTGCGCGCAGCGCCCGGTGAAACGGGCGCTGAGCTTGCTCGCTAGAGGGCTAGAGGGCTAGAGGGCTAGAGGGCTAGAGCTTGGCAAAACAACGGAAAGTCCCGGCGCGCAGCGAAGGTCCACCACACGGTTTAAGGGTAAAAGAGTTTAAGCGTTTAAGCGAAGAGGCTACAGCGCGTAGCGCGTGCTCTCTAGCTTTCTAGCTACCTAGCTAATTTGCGCGAAGCGCGTGCCCTCTAGCCACCTAGCCCTCCAGCTAATTCCTATCTTCGCGCCCTCATGACTCCGCATTGGCTCGAACGTACCGAACTCCTCATTGGCCCCGATGCCATTGAGCGCTTGCAAAAGGCGCATGTCCTGGTGGTGGGATTGGGCGGTGTGGGCAGTTTTGCAGTGGAATTTTTGGCCCGATCCGGTGTGGGCACCCTCACGCTGGTCGACGGTGACGTGGTAGATCCTACCAACCGCAACCGCCAGCTGCAGGCCCTTTCCTCGACGCATGGCCTGAAGAAGGCGGCCTTGCTGGAGGCGCGCGTCAAGGACATCAACCCGGATGTGGTCGTGCATACTCATGACGAATTCTTGACGCCCGAAGCCATGCGCGCGCTGATCAGTCAGCCCGGATTTGATTTTGCGCTGGATTGCATCGACAGCGTGCAGCCCAAATTGAATTTCATCGTGACGGCACTGCAGGCCAAGTTGCCTTTTATTTCATCGATGGGCGCAGGGGGGCGATTGGACCCTAGCAAGATCCAGATTGCGAAGCTGGAGCGCAGTTACAATTGTCCGTTTGCGAAGCACATTCGGAAGCGTCTGGCGCGTGAATACAAGATTAAAAAGGGCTTCCCGGTGATTTTTTCGAGCGAGCTGGCCAATCCCGAGTCGGTGCGCTTGACGGACGGCAGCAACTTTAAGAAGTCCTTCTATGGGACCTCTGCGTGGATTCCTGCGGCCTTCGGTCTGCATGCCGCCTCCTATGCGGTACGCAAACTTGCCGGACTCCTCTAAGCGTTTAAGCCTCTTCGCCTGCGGCAGGCAACTCGTCCAGAATGCTCGCGAGCAAGGACTTGCTGCTGTTGATGCACTCTTCGAGGGCGATCATGGTTTCGGTGTTGGTCACACCGGGAATGTCGCTGATTTTGAAGATGATGTCCTTGGCGTGCTTGGTGTCTGTACAGCGGATTTTGGCGAAGATGCCAAAGCGACCGGTGGCAATGTGTGCCACAGTGACTTCAGGAATGGCCTGAAGGGCCACAATGACATCGTGTGTGCTCGACGTCTTGCTCAGGTAAATGCCTACGAAGGCAATGAAGCCGTAGCCGAGTTGTTCGTAATCCAACTGAAGACTGGCGCCGCGGATGATGCCCGCCTTCTCCATTTTCTTCACGCGGACGTGCACCGTACCGGGAGACACTTGGAGGTCCTTGGCGATGTCCGTGTACGTTTTGCGCGCGTCCTCGAGGAGGTGGCGTAGAATCTCTTTGTCCGTGCGGTCCAGTTTGTAGGTCTCCATAGGGTCTTAGTTGGCCTTCCAGAAAGGTAGGGAAACGACTTCCGCTTTCAAAAGTTTGCCTCTGATTTCCACATAGATAGTGCTTCCAGGAGCCGAAAGTTCGGTCGGAACATAGCCCATGCCAATGGCTTTCCCTACAGAGGGAGCCATGGTGCCGGACGTAACGATGCCTATGACCGTACCGGCCTCATCCGTGATGGGATAGTCGTGGCGGGGCACACCGCGATCAATCAGTTCAAAGCCAACGAGCTTGCGCGCGACGCCTGCATCCTTTTGGGCTTTCAGGGCTACTGAGTTGGTGAAGTCCTTGGTGAATTTGGTGATCCAGCCCAAGCCCGCTTCGATGGGCGAAGTGCTGTCGTTGATGTCGTTGCCGTAGAGGCAGAAACCCATTTCCAGGCGGAGGGTATCGCGCGCACCCAAGCCCACGGGAACGATGCCCAAGCTTTCGCCGTGTTGGAAGATGGCGTTCCAAATTTGTTCGGCACAGGAATTTGGCATGTAGATCTCAAAGCCGCCCGCACCGGTGTAGCCCGTAGCAGAGACCAAAATGTCGTCACAGCCCGCAAAGCTGCCCACGCCAAAGGTGTAGTAGCTCATGCTGTCGAGGTCGAGGTCGGTCAAGCTTTGGAGGGCTTTAGCCGCCAAAGGCCCCTGAACCGCCAGCAGGGAGGTGCCGGCAGATTCGTCGCGCATCTCCACGTTGTAGTCGCCTTTTTTGCTCACCAGCCAGGCCCAATCTTTGGCCATGTTGGACGCGTTGACCACCAGCAAATACTTGGTTTCTGAAAAGCAGTAGACGAGCAAGTCGTCCACAATGCCGCCGTCGTTGTTGGGCAGGCAGGAGTACTGCACTTTGCCTGGGAAGAGCTTGGCCACGTCGTTGGAAGTGACCGCCTGCAGAAAGGCCAGTGCGTCTGGGCCTTCGACGTAAAATTCGCCCATATGAGAAACGTCAAAGACACCCACGGCCTGACGGACGGCGTGGTGCTCCGCCGTGACACCGGCGTATTGAACGGGCATTTCGTAGCCGGCGAAGGGTACCATCTTGGCGCCCAATGCTTTGTGCACGGCATGTAGGGCCGTAAGCTGCAAGGGAGTGTTGCTTTCCATGGCCCCAAAGGTCGGGTCAAATTCCCTCCCCTTGGCGCGGCGGAAGGTGCTTTTTTTCGACTAGCCGTGGACGCGTTTTCCGTCCGAAAACTGGGCGATGATCTCCGCCTCGTACGCGAGCAAGCCCTTCCAGAGCTCATCCACGGGTGCTCGGCCCCCATACTGGCGGGCAAACTTCAAAAAGAGGGTGTAGTGGTTGGCTTCGGAAGCCATGAGGCGGGCGTAGAAGGTAGAGAGTTCGGGGTCCTGAATGTTTTCGGACAAGACCTTAAAGCGCTCACAAGACCGGGCTTCGATGAGGGCACAAACGAGCAGGCGGTGCACCAGGCGGAGCATTCGGTCCCCCGTTTTGGGGAAATAGGCCATGACGGCGTGCACGTATTCGTCTTTGCGCTCCTTCCCTAAGGTCAAGCCTCGGTCCAAAATTCGCTTGTGCACCATCTCAAAATGGCTCATTTCCTCACGCGCCAAAGCCGCCATTTCCGTCACCAAATCACTCAACTCCGGGTAGGTAATCATGAGCGAAATGGCCGTGGATGCGGCTTTTTGTTCGCAGTACGCGTGGTCTGTGAGAATTTCTTCGATTTGATCTTCCGCGGCGTGTGCCCAGCGCGGATCAGAGGGAAGTTGGAGTCCGAGCATCATGCCGCCAAAGATACCCGCATTTTGCCGACCTTGGGGCCATGCTTTGGCGCTGGCGTTGGTCTTATCCCGTTGTGGTCGCAATCCTCTTTGTAGGATCGCCAGCTGAACCATTGGACATGGTCGAAACGGCCCGCTGGGAAGCCAGCGACCGCCGCGACAATGGAACCGTCCGCGTCGCCTTTGTCCCAGACGCTGGCTGCCTGCAGATTGAGAATGGCAAGCAGATTGGCTACGAATTTGCCTTGTTGGAGGCCTGGGAAGACGCCATACCGCAGCGCATTGAATGGCTCTTTGCACGCTCGGCAGAAGAAGCTTTGGCCTGGGTGCAGGTGGGCCGTGCCGATGTGGCCGCGGGCAACATTCCCCTCCTACAGCGGGTCGGCTTCACGACCTCAGCCCCTGTTCGCACCTTTGAATGGGTCCAATGGGGTGCCTCAGACAGCCTGCGCTGGCTGGCGGAGTATCCCAAGCTGCCCGAATTCCTCTCTCAATCGGACAGCCTCCCGTTAGCTATCGGATCGAACACCATGTGGCGGCATTTGGACCCCACCCAAAACGGCTGGATCCTCCCCGACCTCTATTTGCCTGCCCTCAAAAACTACCCTAATGAAGTGATTGCCCATTTCCCCGGCAGCTTCCACTGGGCCGCACGTAGCAAGGACAGTCTTCTGGTCACCTCTATGAACGACTTCCTCCAGAGCAAGCGCGCAGCGCGCATCAAGGGCTTCTACAGCAAGACGGCCTATGTGAATGACTGGCTGGAGCCCATCGCACTATCGCCCTACGACGCCATTTTTGCCAAGAACGATTGGATGGATCCGTACACGCTCACGGCATTGGCCTATGTGGAAAGTCGATTCCGCAGCGACATCGTTTCGCCCGCCGGAGCCGTTGGCGTGATGCAATTGATTCCCAATACGGCGCGTCGATTGGGTATTGACAGTCTCAATCTCTACCGGCCCGAAAGCAACATCAAAGCCGGCATCAAATACCTGCGCTTTCTCGATCAATTTTGGAAGCAGCGCGGCGTCCCCGCCGAAAGCCGCCTCCCCTTTGTCCTGGCCTCCTACAACACCGGCCCCACTCCTGTGGCGCGGGCCGCCGACCTCGCGGAGAAAAAAGGCTTCGACCCCACCTTCTGGACCGGCCACGTCGACCAGGTCGCCAAGGGGCCCGGCGCCCACTACGCCCGGAAAACCTTGAAACTCGCGAAAATTTATCGGGGCTACACGGAAGCCATTCGGCGCGCAAAGCCCATACCCACCGAAGCGCCGCTCCTCGCAGGCGTTAGAACTGGAAGTAGATAAAGGGCTGACTGTCTGCCGAAAGACTTTGGTAGATCAGAAAGACAGCCGAGAGCGCAATACCCATTTGCAACACCAACGGAGCACCCGCAAAGGCTTGACGGTAGCGCTCCTTGAGGGCGGAAGGAATCCAGTGGATGAGGTAGCCCAGCACCATCACCGTCAAGGGCTTCCAGAATCCCAGGAAAATATCGTCCGCCAAGGACCAATCCATGGCCGTCCAGGTGCGCGTCAGCATGCTGATGGCCTCATCCCAACCGGGAGCGCGGAACCATGCGCGCGTCAGCGTGATAAAGAACAAGGTAGTGGCCACCCCAAAGAGACGCCCCACCCAGGTAGCGCGCGGATTCCAGGGACGAATTTTGGACCAGAGCTTGTACACCACGAGGCCCAAACCGTTTAAGCCGCCCCAGGTGACAAAATTCCAAGACGAACCGTGCCAAAAACCGCCCAAAAGCATAGTCAGCATGACGTTGATATTGGTATTCAACCACTGGCGGAATGCGCGAATGAAACGCGTAAGCACAAAGAGGAGCAGAATACCGCCGGCAAAGGCCACGGGCACCAAGAAGGAGTCTGCCATCATGCTCACCACAAAGAGGGCCACAAAGACAATGGTGTAGGACGCGAACGAACCTTGGCGGTTGCCCCCCAAGGGAATGTAGAGGTAGTCGCGCAGCCAGGTACTCAGCGAAATGTGCCAGCGGCGCCAAAAATCCGACACGCTCACCGCCTTGTAGGGCGAGTTAAAGTTCTTCGTCAAGGTGAAGCCCATGAGCATGGCCACGCCAATGGCCACATCGGTGTAGCCGCTAAAGTCAGCGTAGACCTGAAGGGAGTACGCAAAGAGGGCCAACAAGCACTCCAATCCGCTGTAAAGGGTGGGTTGCGAGAATACGCGGTCTGCAAAATTGCTCGCGATGTAGTCCGCAAGAATGAGTTTCTTGAGCAGCCCGTTGAGGATCCAGAAGAAGGCCATGCCAAAGGCGGCGCGGCTTAGCGTGTAGGGTTTGTAGAGCTGGGGAATGAATTCGGACGCGCGAACGATGGGACCCGCCACCAATTGCGGGAAAAAGCTGACGTAAAAGCCAAAGTCCAAGACACTTTTGACCGGCTCAATTTGACGGCGGTAAATGTCAATCGTGTAGCTCATGCACTGGAAGGTGTAGAAGGAAATGCCCACGGGCAGAAGGATGCGGTCCTCCACAAAGTCGGTCCCAAAGAGGCTGTTGCTCAGTTGGGCATAATGAGCCACGGGCGTCCATTCGATCCCAAATCCATCCGCCAAGAATTCCGCAAAGAAATAGGGGTACTTGAAGTAAAAGAGGACGCCCAAATTGGTGATAACACTAAGCGCGACCCAGGTTTTACGCTTCCATTCGGTGGAGGTTCGGTAGAGTTGTTCACCGATGGAGTAATCCACCAGCGTAGAGAAAAGCAGAAGGAAGAAGAAGGTGCCGCTCGTCTTGTAGTAGAAGTATACGCTGACGAGGAAGAGGAAGGCGTTTCGGAGTGCTAAACGCTTGTGCACGCCTTGGTAAACGGTTAACACAAGGGCAAAGAAGACCCAGAATCCCACCTCCGTGAAGATGATGGGCTGCTTGGCGCTAAAGGCCAACCAAATGGGCAACTGGTGCAAAAGCCAATCCATCATGGGACGTCAGGCGTTGGTGGTTCTGGGACCGAGGCTCGATCATAGCGCTCCACATACCAGTCCGCTATGGCGTGGGCCAACCAATCGGCTTGAATGGCGTAGCCCGCTCGGGTCATGTGGATGCCGTCTTTAGCGGCCCAGCCTTTCCGAATCCAGTAGGACATGGAGCGCGCACCTCCCATGAGGTGGTAAAAGTCGTGTACGGCTGCCCCGTTTCGTTGGGCCAAGCGCAGCATGCAGCGGTAGACCACTTCTCCGTGCGGATTGTAGCGGCCCTTGTAGTAGCTGTCGTTGTTGGTCAAAAAGATGAAGGCGGCTTGCGGATTTACGCTCCGAATCCACGTCATCAAACTGTCGTAGTTCTGCTCGTAGGCCGTTGAATCAAACTGTCCAGCCGGCTTGTAGGCGTCGTTGATGCCTAGGCCAAAAATCACCACATCCGGCGCAAAGGCTTGCAACTGGTCCACGAAACGCTCGCATTTGAGGTAGCTATGTGTCGCGGCGCCATTGGCCCCGATGGCGTGGTAGCGCAAGCCCACGGGTTGATTCATCACTTGCACACCCTCCAAGGAGAAGGAGTTCTGATCGGGGTGCGAACGGTAGAGCTGGAAGGCCACCGTGTCTTGCGGGCTGAGGTACTGAGCCTCACAGGCCTGGAGCGCCGCGTTGTACCACACCGTATCCGGCGTTCCGCCAAAGGCCACGCCGTAGGAGGAATCGCTTGGGGCTGCAAAAATGCGCACATGGGTGAATCCAAAGGGCTCTTCGGTGCTGTAGATTTTCACCCGTGCCGTGCTGTCTCGAGTCCAGGCCCGAATGCCCGACACACCCCATGGGCCTTCATGGCTGGGCACGGAACAGCGCTGCCCGGTCCACTGGTTGAGGTTGTTGGTCCAAACCTTGTAGCTCGACGGGTTGTTCGTCCGAGCGAGGCTGAATGGAAAAAAGAAGCCGCGCTCCCCCATGAGTCCAGGCGCCGTCGCTTGCAGGTGGTAGCGAATAGCATCCGTCAACAGCCCCGCCTGCACATGAGACCCTCCCATGTGCACGATGTGGATGGCTTCCTCACCGGCAAAGACTAGGCGGTCCATCTTTTCAAAGAAGGGTGTGAACGCACTGTCTCCCGCAGGAAAGAGCAAGGCATTGTCCCCCGCGGGAATGGGTGCAGGGGTGGGCAGGGCATTCACCGCGGTAGGCTGGGCCTGCATCGACCCACAGCAGGCCGTGAACGCAATGAGCAGGTGGTAGAACTTAGTCATGGCGTGCCAATTCATCGTTCATCGCTTCCACCAGGGCCGTAGCCACTTTTTTGGCACCGCGCGGAGTAAAGTGGATGTGATCCGGACCTGCAAGTGGTGGATTGACGTTCACCCACTCTTCCATGCTTCCCGGGCCGCCCATAAAGTCCATCACGTCAAAGAAGCCCGCCCCTTCTTCGAATGCCGCTTCGCGCAAAGCATCCCGAACGTCATCCACAAAGGGGTAGCTCAACCAGTCCATGCCCTCTTTCACCGCCATATCGCTGGGGCCGAGCACCAGAATATCAGCGCCTGGCAACGCCTCCTGAAAGAGACGGATCTGACGTCGGAACGCCTCCCCGTAGCGCTGAACCGCTTCTTTGGATTTGAAGTAGGGCACCGCATTGCCTCCAAACTGCAAAATGACCAATGCCACCGGCTGCCGCTGCAGGGACTGGATAAAGTGGGCGCGGTCCATGCGGCTAAAGCTCAAGCCGTCCGCCCCGCGCATCGCCACATTGTCCACCGAAATACCCTGGGTTCCGTCCATGGCTAAACCGTAGAAATCCGGGCTCTTCCCTTTGAATTCCAAACGCAGCGATTTTACGGGCGTTGTGGCTACGGCTTTCAATGCCCCTCCGCGTGCCGCACTGTCGAGGTATTCTATCTTCCAAAGGGTGTCGTTCGCAAACCATTTTACCTCCAACGGCCCTTGAGCAGGACCATGGAGCAAGGTGAACTGCCGAGCCTGCCGCGCACGTGCATAGCCATAGCTGCGCGGACTAAAGCGCACCACGGCATCGGGTCCGCTGCCGTCTTTGGTGCTGTACCGGTGCGAAACCCCTCGCGGTCCGTAGTGATTGCTGGGACTCTTATCGTTCTTGCGGCCGAAGCTGACCATCCGCGTCCACGTTCCTTCCGCGGTGTGGGCTACAGCAGCCATCGGCACAAAGGGCACCAAAGGCTGCATACCCGGGCCTTCTCCACCATACACGCGTTGAAGCGCATCGCGCAAGTCGCCGGTGATCCGGTCACCCTCAATTTGGGAGTCCCCAAAGTGTAGGATGCGCGCTGAGCCCCCTTGGCGCACTTTTTCGAGGGCCATCACCATTTTCGCAAAGCCCATGCTGTCCTCCGGCGCAAATTGAATAAATCCTTGACCTGGCTTCGGTTTTTTTCGCGTCTCGACCCCCGTTCGTGCTAAACTGTCTTGAACGGCCCATTCTCGAACCGAATCTTCCACTGCCAGCGCCGCCGCTTCCTGATCCCGGGCAAAATCCTCCCAAGGCTTCCACATCGGCATGCGCAGCACCAGAGAATCGGAAAGGACCCATTCCGCCTTTGGATTTACTGCCCCTAAGACCCCGAAGAGGCCCAAAACCACTACCACAAAAAGCAACGTATGCCATGGCTGGCGCTCTTTTCCTTCCATCTATTACAACGGAATTTGGAGAATTTGCCCAATGTATATCACCTCCTTGCCCCCATTTGCTTCAATCAACGTAGCCAGCGAATGCTGCGGGAATTTCTGATGAATCTTCCAAAGACTGTCGCCCGGCTGCACCTTGTAGGTGGTGAATTTGGGGATAGCCGCCAAATTGGGCGCTTCTTCAGGTGCGGGCTTTTCAACAGGCGGTGGTGGAGGTGGAACGGCATAGCTAGCGCGAGGGCCAGCGCTGGGATTCGTTTTGTCCGCTTCCAATTTCTGCTTGGTCGTGGCCAGCTGATCATCCGTCCAGCGCTTCACATGCGCCGGCCCATAGACTAAGGCCAGGTCCGCTTGCGCACTGTCACCCATGGCGCAGTAGTAATCCAGCCAAAGGGTTTCTGCAAGGTGGAAGGCCTTGGCCGAATCCAAGCATGCTTCCCGCTCCCAGCCAAAGCGTGCAGCCGCCACCGGGTGCAATCCAAAGGGGCCGACAAAGTGGATTTCTGCATTGGGGCTGCCTTGAGCTTCATGCTGCCAAAGCAACTGATAGCCGCGAATTAAACTTGGATAGAAGTACAAGGGCTGACTGGCCGAAACCGCGCCCGCCCACAGCAATAGTCCAAGTAGCATATTCCGAAGCATCTATCAAAAGTACCACCTCTCCAAAGGCTCTCACAGGGGCTGATGAAGAACTTTTCAACGGGCACTTAAGGGTTGAAGGGTTGAAGGGTTTAAAGGTTTTGGTGAATGCCTCAACCCGATAACTATTAGGGCGAAACCCGAGTTCCCTAGCGCGCCGCAGGCGCTCCCTAGCTCTCTAGCCCCCTAGCGCGCCGCAGGCGCTCCCCAGCGCGAGGGCGAAGCCCGAGTTCCTTATCTTCCCCTCATGAAACTTCTACCTACCCTTCTGGCCGCTGGCGCCATAGCCCTTCTAAGCACCGCATGTGGACTCCTCGGGCCCAAAGCACCTGAGACCACCGCAGCCACGGACATTTCCGATTCACGACTCCAGTCTAAGTTTCCGGGGTATACCCTGACCGAATACCAAGCTGGCGAAGCCCTCTACCAAACCCAGTGCAGCCGTTGCCACACCCTCCACCCTGCTTCCATTCTCAACGAAGAGCAGTGGACGGCCATTATCCCAAATATGGCCGGAAAAGCCAACCGGAAAGCGGGTGGCGAAGTGGTTACAAAAGCGGGAGAGCAAGCCATTTTTCGCTACCTCTTTGCGCAAGGCATGGCCATTGAGGCTTCGGAGCACGGGCACTAGGCACACGTACAAGCGAAGAGCCGAACCCTCGCGGGTTCGGCTCACACACATCGGGCCTCCTGGCCCGTGGAAGGCACAAAAACCTTCCCTACAACACATCGTCTTACAACATGGTCGTGGGCTCTACATAGTCCGTGAGTGCCAGGGACGTTTGGTCTTTAATGGCGGACATGCCCCCGTTGATGTTCACAAAGTCGTGGAAGCCACGCGCTTTCATCACAGAGATGAAGGTCATGGAGCGGTAGCCGCCGGCGCAATGCACGTAGGCGGTGAGCTCGGGATCCACTTTTTTACTACTCTCATTGATGTAGTCCAGCGGTGCATTTTTGGCATTTGGCAGGTGCTGACTGGCGTATTCTGAGGCGCGGCGAACATCCAAGATTTGGACTTTCGGGTAGGACTTCAAAAGAACTTCAAAGTCGGCAGCATCCATGGTTTCCACGTGCGCTACTTCCTTACCCTGTGCCAGCCATGCGCTAAATCCGCCTTGTAAGTAGCCGATTGCGTGGTCGTAGCCCACTCGGGCCAAACGCGTGACTACCTCTTCTTCCCTGCCAGGATCCGCCACGATGAGCAAGGTCTGTTGAATGTCCAAAACCAGCGTGCCCACCCAGTTGGCGAATGAGCCGTCAATGCCAATGTTGATGGCATTGGGGATGTGGCCTTTGGCGAAATCATCGGCTTTTCGAGTGTCCAAAATCAAAGCGCCCGTCTCGTTGGCTTTGGCTTCAAAGGCCTCGGGTCCGTAGCCGTGCAAACCTTGCGTGAGCACCTCGTGGATGGAGGGGTAGCCCATAATGTTCATCAGCACGTTTTGCGGGAAGTAGCTAGGCGGCGGCATCAGACCGTCTAGGATGGCAGCAACAAACTCCTCGCGCTCCATGGGTTGCAGGGCGTAGTTGCTGGCCTTTTGGTGGCCCAAAGTGTCCGTGGTCTCGTCGGACATATTCTTTCCGCAGGCCGAACCTGCTCCATGGCCCGGATACACGACAATGTCGTCCGCCAAAGGCAAAATCTTGGTGCGCAAGGAATCGTACATATGGCTCGCCAATTTTTCCTGCGTCAATTCGGCGATGACTTTTTGGGCCAAATCAGGGCGTCCCACATCCCCAATAAAGAGGGTATCGCCGGAAAACAAAGACGTAGGCTTGCCCGTCTCGTCGTAGAGCAAAAAACACGAGGACTCCATCGTGTGGCCGGGCGTGTGCAAGACTTCGATTTTGACATCGCCTAATTGGAAGACTTGACCATCTGTGGCGGTCAATGCCTCAAAATTGGGCTTTGCGGTGGGGCCATATACGATGGTCGCACCCGTCGCCTTGGCCAAATCCAAGTGACCTGAGACAAAATCCGCGTGAAAATGCGTTTCAAAAATGTATTTGATGGTGACGCCGTCTTTCTTGGCTCGTTCCAAGTAAGGGCCTATCTCGCGAAGGGGATCCACAATAGCTGCTTCACCCTGGGAGGTGATGTAATAGGCGCCGTGCGCCAAACATCCGGTATAAATCTGTTCAAGTTGCATAGCCTTGGGGTTTTGATTCTAACACAAAAGTGCCCAAGGAGAGATGCCCATTTTATGACAAATATCAGTTTTTAAAAATCTGATTATCAATTTGTTATAAGTGACACAAGTCACACTTTGCGCGGGGAGGAAGGGTATAAAAAAGCCCCACATCGCTGCGGGGCTTCTTCTGGGTGAATGATGGGTCTCGAACCCACGACCTCCGGAACCACAATCCGGCGCTCTAACCTACTGAGCTACACTCACCATTTGGGTCGGCAAATATACAGCAGCACCTTCAATGGCTGCAATAGTCCAAGCAGGTAAAAATTATCCTACCTTCCGTTGGCACAAACCCCTGTAACACTGCGACCTATGCGCAAATCCCTACCCCGCTTTTGCACTGTACTGTTAGCCACGATCGGTTTCTCTAGCCTTTTCGCTCAACCCATACCTACGAATGCGCTCAGTTTCGATGGTACGGACGATTACGTGCTAACGACTGCACAAGGTGCTAGCGGAAACTCCGCGCGTACCGTGGAGGCCTGGGTTAAAACCACAGCGAATTGTGTTCCAGGTGCAGGCGGTGGCGTGCAGCAGACGATTGTGGATTGGGGCGTTTTTGCAACGGGTTCACGCTTCACCTTCAATTTGCTTTGGGCAAATGCCCCACGTTTGGAAGTCGGCGGCAACGGTTTAAGCGGTGTAACAGCCGTCAACGATGGCTACTGGCACCATGTGGCGGTGGTCTACGACCCTAACGCTACGAACAACTACAAGCTCTACGTGGACGGCGCTCTGGATGCCCAGGGCAATTTGACGGTCGCTACGAATACCTCTTCGGGCACCTATATCCAGATCGGCAAACGCGTGGATGGCAACAATCCGTTCACCGGGGAGATCGATGAGGTGCGCATTTGGAATTCGGCCCGAACGTCCGCCCAAATCGCCGCCAACTACAACAAGGAACTCTGCAGCCCTCCCATCACCCTCGTGGCCTACTACAAGGCGAACCAAGGCGTTGCAGCGGGAAACAACAGCAGTTTAACGACTTTAAACGATGCCGTTGCTAACCAAAACGGAACGCTCTACAACTTTGGCTTAACCGGAAGTTCATCCAATTGGGTAGCCGGCGCTCCGCTAGCGGGCGGCAAAGACACCACCTTGACTGCTAGCGCATGCGTTTCCTTCACGGACCCGCTTGGAAATACGTACACCAGCAGCGGAACGTATACCTACGCCTACCCCATGAGCAACGGCTGTGATTCTGCCATTCACCTGCAATTGACCATTGACACGGTGAATACAGGCGTTACGCAATCAGGCACCATGCAAACGATGAACCTCTTGACCGCCAATGCCAGCAACGCGGTCTACCAGTGGATCGATTGCGGAAATGGCAACGCGGCCATTTCAGGGGCCACCAGCCAATCCTACACCGCCACATCCAATGGCAGCTATGCCGTGGTCGTGACGCAAAACGGCTGTACGGATACCTCTTCCTGCTACACGGTGGCTGGCATCGGGGTTCGAGAGGTCGCTCCAACAGAAATCAAGCTCATGCCCAATCCGTCCAAGGGAAGTTTCACGGTGGATTTGGGGCAGGTTGCGCCCAAAGCGAATGTGGAAATTTGGGACGTCATGGGGCGCCGCGTTCTGCAGAAGTCTTCGGAAGGCGTTCAACGCATCCCCGTTCAGACCAAGCTTTCTCCGGGCGTTTACTTGGTGAAGGTTCAGGCCAACGGCCAAAGCGTTACGCGCCGAATGGTCATCGAATAATACCGCCCATTCCCCAGGATTCACCGACCTTTGCCGCATGCGCAAGGTGATTCATATCGTCCGCATGTGGCCCACGGCCCACGATCCGCAACACGGCAGTTTTGTGGTGGCGCACGTGCGCGCGCTAGCGCCGCACGTCGAGCAGCGCGTGGTCGTCTGGGACGGGCAGCCGGAGGCGGAGCACCTGTTTGCGGAGGAATTCGACGTGCACGCGCCGAGCGCGGGCGGGTTCAGTGCCAAATGGCGCCTCTTAAAAGGACTTCTAGACGCCGATCAACCCCACGTGGTGCATGTCCACGGCGGAGGAAAGGACAGTGCCTTGGCCTTTTTGCTAATTCACATGCTCCACGGCTCGCGGGTGAAGCGCGTGGTGACGGAACACCAAAGCCAGTGGGCGGATCAGCCCAACTCAGGAGCCATTTGGACGCTTCGCTTGGCGCATCGCCGAACGGCCGTTTCCGGATGGCTGGCTGACGTGATGAAGCCCTACAGCGCAGGCGCAGATGTGGTGGTGGTCCCGAATTGTTTGACCGCCCCAAAGCTGCCCTTGGAACGAAGCGCGTCGACGCATCGACGTTTTTTGTGGGTGGGCGATTTGACCCCCTTGAAGGGCCTACAGCAACTGCTGGAGGCATGGACGGAGCACCACAAGGGCCATCCGAGTGATACGCTGACCCTGGTAGGAGGAACGGTGGCGGTGGGGCTGCATTCGGACCATGTGCCGGAAGGAGCGAACTATGCGGGCCCAGCGACCCCTGAAGAGGTGCACCAACGCATGCTGCACCACGATATTTTGGTGGTGAACAGCGAACGCGAAACGTTTGGCATGGTCATCGGAGAGGCCTTGGAACGCGGCATGCGCGTCCTCTGCACCCCAATCCCGGGGCCGCAAAGCGTCTACCAGGAGGCCGGAATTACCTACCGCCAGGATCATAGCCTGGAAGACCTGATCGCCCACTTGGCCCGTGCCGAAAAATGGAGCGATGCACCTGCGCAGCTCGAACGCTTCCGAGAACCCCGTGTTGCGGAGGGCTTTCTAGCGCTGTACGCGCCTTCCAGAAAAAAAGGGAATTAACGCAAATCGGTCAGGAGGTTCACCCCTGGTCGGCGCTCCACAATGAACCCCTCCGCATGGGCGACATGCATGGTGCGGCCCCATTCGCGGGAGCGCGCTTCGATGCCTGCTAGAAAGCCTTTCGAAGAAATGAGGGTCTCCGGCTCTTGACTGTTCGCGTCAAAGAACTGGGTTCTGTGTGCTTGAATACTCGCCATTTTTTGGTCCATGAAGCCCGTAATATCCACGGAGAAATCAGGAACCAAATCGTAGTACTGGATGTAGTGGTAGACCTGTTCGGGCCGGTGCGCCGACTGAGGCTGCCCCTCCCATTCGGTGGCTAAGGCCTGGAGCCCGGCCTTGAAGCAGGCGTCTACAATGAGCTTGGACGCATGACCGTGATCCGGATGGCGGTCCCGCGGTGCGGTGGCCAAAACGATGCGCGGTTGAAAGGCACGCAAATAGGCGATGAGCAGCCGCTGGTTGGCTTCGGAATTTTCGAGAAAGCCGTCCCGCATGCCCGCATTGACGCGCTGGGAAACGCCTAAGATTTTTGCCGCCTCCACGGCTTCGGCGTCGCGCAGTTCTGCGGTGCCGCGGGTACCCATTTCCCCCCGCGTGAGGTCCAGAATGGCCACACGATCTCCGGCTGCTACATGCTTCGCGAGCGTGCCCCCACAGCCCAACTCCACGTCGTCCGGGTGGGCGCCAATGGCAAGAATATCAACAGGAGAAAGGTTGGGCATAGGGTAGGTATTAGGCCGGCAAAGTTACTGGACCCCAGCAAACTCCTTGATTTCCTTCGTCAGGGGCGACGTCGTCATCAAGTAGGAAGCGGTCCACTGGCCTTGGTCGTTCACTAAGAATTTGCAGAAGTTCCAGCGGACATTGGCATTGCTGTTGCCGTTTTGCTCTTTCTGGGTCAACCATTGGTACACGGGGTGCACGTTGTCTCCTTTGATGGCGACTT
>Ga0255770_10001796_pt1 | contig 19781 bp, 32 predicted proteins | sample 071ome_22_FD_179968 | JGI IMG/M metagenome (GOLD analysis project Ga0255770, IMG submission 179968) | Coastal salt marsh microbial communities from the Groves Creek Marsh, Skidaway Island, Georgia - 071404AT metaG (version 2) | ecosystem: Environmental > Aquatic > Marine > Intertidal zone >...
CTCGCAACCCCAAAGATCTTTTTTATCGTCGGCACTTGGTAAAGATTCAAATTTATCTCTGTACTGAATCCATCCACCATAATATCCGTTACTACTATTTCTATAGTAGAAGTCTGCCTTTTCTCCAGATTCAGTTACGAGCGAGAATGAATAAACGGAATCATAATCTTGTCTACATCTTCCATCATCAAGATCATACTGTTTTTCCCCCTCTTCATTATCCTCCACAGATTTTACTGTTTTGCCAATGATGTTCGCAACTCCATTAATATCTGACCACCAAGATTCCGAGCAACAGTCTCCATAAACATCAAAGACTTCATAACCGTCACCAATATCAAACGCCAGCATATAATCGCCAACGTAAACAGCTTTAATCTTCTTACCAACCAAATATTGTTGTGGTGTGTTTTCCCAAATCATTTTAATTTTCCTTTTAAAATTTTCTAGCCACTTTATGGCAAGTTGCCCATGAGGGTATCGATCCCCCTTACCGAGTTTCAAAGACTCAGATAACTACCTAGTCTGGGCATTGTTAATATACCCCAAGTGATATACCTATTAAATCCAAAATCATAGCCACCACATAAAGTATAGAAAAAGGGATGGTTATATGAGTTGTAAAAAACCAAAACTCTTTTTTCGCATATTTAAATGGCTCTGCACGTTCTAAAACGCTAGGACTATTTTTGCAACTATTATACTCACAAAACGCGACCATAATAGAAATAAGTAAGACGATAAAAAAGATCGAAACACCTAAAAAAGATCTCTGGATAAGATAGTCAGTCATTTTATCTCTTAATCAACTTTCTCAATTCAAGATATTTAACCGCTAAACGATACTTATCTCTCATACTTCCCTTGGTTCCGCACGTTAAGTTGTGAGTCATGTCAGCAATCTTAACCTCGGTTGCGATAGGATCGCGAGCAACACGTTCAATATATTCGTCGTACTCTTCACCATCACGCTTTGTGATTGCGTCAATAGCATCTAAATGATAATCCTCAAAAACAACATATTCTGCAAGATTATCTAGTGTGATATCTGTATCTTCAACGACATCGTGTAACCACGCCACAACCTTTTCTTCTGGCTTTTCAACCATAGCCGCAACAAATCTGGGGTGAATAATATAAGGCTCTCCACCCCACCTACACTGTCCCTTGTGTGCTTCAGTTGCGATTTCAATTGCTGTTTGTAAAGCGTTCATTATTTTTCCTAAAAATTTTCGAAGTACCGATGGAGAGATTCGAACTCTCATGCTCTAAGGCACTAGTTCCTAAGACTAGCGTGTATATCCAGTTCCACCACATCGGCGTATTAAAAAACTATTTTATCGTTAGTGCGGAAGGCGGGATTCGAACCCGCAGTGTTTACCAACGTGGGTGTCAGATTTTAAGTCTGATGCGTTTCTCCTTTTCGCCACAACCGCATTATATCTTATTTATCGACTCTTGTCAAGCCAATCTTTAGTTATTTGTATGAATTGTTGAAAAATACAAGATATCTTTCAGAAACTCAAATGATTCTTCATCATCTTCTCTCGACCACCACCCCTCATATCCACGATATTCCTCACCGTGAACCGTTTTAATAACCGGGGTTTCACACTGAAAACCTAATATGTCAATCATTTCAATGTCTATTATTTCACCCCTTACCAATTGATCACCTTCGTTTGGCAAGAAAAATATCTTCTCTCCTATTTCCATAAGTGATTCCTAAGTTTAGCAAAATAAAAAAGGAAGTGGACCTATTCGGTAATGCTCCGAAATTCCGTCATTGCAAGTGACAGATCTAGTCTATCTAGTAGGCCCGTTTTTTCTTTATCCTATATTTGAAACGAAGTGGAGCTAATGAGAGTTGAACTCATTCATCTTTGCTGCCAGCAAAAAGTCTAGACCCGCTAGTAGCCCCATATTTATTTTAATATATCTCTCCACCCATCAAAGAAATAATCGAGATACTGTTTTAGTTCTTCTGCCTCTTTATTTGTTAATGAAGCAATCCTATCCCCCAAGTTTTCGATTGGATTCTCGGAGGCTATAGAGACTCCTGAATTTTTATTACCATTTCCAGAGTTGCTTGTTTTAGGTTCCATATCTTACAATAACGGCAAATGATCCGTTACCCCCTCAAACTTACTCACTTCATGAGGCCCGATAGCCGCACATGTTTTAGTAGGAATACCATTAAACTCAGTTCTCCCACTGTCCGTAACAACGTGATTAACCAAACCTTTTTCTCTTGCTCTACTCACAATATCGAGCAGTTCCTGTTCACTATTAACATAAACACAAACTTTTGCAAAAGATCCCTCTAACCAATCTACTGCTTCATCATAAATAGTAACGTCTAGATATGGTGTATTGTAGTAATTATCATACAGAATATTAGTTTGTTTTGTTAGAAAAGACATAGATGCGTGTGCTACCTGAGCAGCGATCTTCCCTTTACGCATATTCAGGTCTTTACGAACTACAATTACTTGTTTAGTGTTCATTTAAAACCATTCCTGATCGTGACTTCTAAATATTCTAGGTGGGGAGTGTTCGTCTGCAAATATAACCTCAACCCATTGAATAAAGCCGCATTCGTCAACATCTTTCATATATCTAACGAGTTCATCTCTTGCTTCTTCGGCCTCATCGCTTCTCTCCCACCCCTCTTTTCCTCCGTCCGGGAAAATACAAAATGAAGAATATCCATTCATATCTATTTCAGAAATAGGGGAGACTCCTAAAGGTAAGCTAATAGCCTTATCATGTGCTTTTTTTAATTGATCAAGATTATAGTGGGTTATAATCATTGCATTATGTTTCATATATCCCATAACTTTTTCCTTTGCTATTCCTAAAGTGCGACGTGAGAGACTTGCACTCGAAATCCCTAAAAAATGAACCAATGCTTTAAAAATTGTGTATAATATAATGCACAAGTTCAAAAGTGCAGTATACCCGAATCGAACGGGTCTCTTCTGATTGGAAGTCAGACATAATAGCCGATATACTAATACTGCGGAGTAAAACAAATGAAAACAAAAGAATGTAAACACTGTTTAAAAAATTTACCAGTTGATCAATTTTACAAAAAATCAAAAGGTTACTGGTCTTATTGTAAACCCTGTGAATCATTAAGAAAAAAACAACAGTTAGTTAATTTTAAACGCCAGTGTTTGGAGTATAAAAATCAATTCAAATGTATCAAATGTGGTTATGGTAAATGTATAACAGCACTTGATTTTCATCACAGAGATTCAGATGAGAAAGACTTTGCTATCTCTCAATGTAACAACCTAAGACTTAATCAAAAAATCAAAAACGAATTAGATAAATGTGATGTATTATGTTCTAATTGTCATAGAGAATACCATGCTTTGGAAGAGGGTGTTTTTACCCCAAAACAATTAAAACCACGAACTAGACCATTATGTAAAATATGTGGACTAGAATGCTCTTATGGTTATAATAAATGCAGAACTTGCTACAATAAGGAACAAGCTAAAAACATTCCCTCAAAAAACCAGCTTATTTTGGATATTGAATCAATCAAATACGCAACACGCATAGGTGAAAAATATGGAGTAACTGGTAATGCTGTTAAAAAATGGTTCCAAAAATACGATTTAATGGAAACCTATAAATCTCGATAATATAAGTAGCACGAGCCAGAATCGAACTGGCCTGACCGCTGTATCAGAACGGCATAATTCCACTATATGATCGTGCTATATTGTCTTGCAATATTAATCAGTGTATCGATCCACCTTCCATAATATTCAAGACACGTTTCCGCTATTTACATTTAGAACTCGGCACGGAAAAAAGCCGAAGTCCAGCCTGAGGGATTTGAACCCCCGTAAACCTAGTTAAGAGCTAGGAGCATCGCCTCTCTGCCAAGACTGGATGTTATTCTTTCAGTTTGTCAAGTAAAAAACTCTCGATACCCAAGATTTTGTCGAGTGTCATCATTTATCTACGACTTTCGTCGTGAGGTTTTACCCTCTGCCACAACCCGACCGTCATAGTGCTGTTCATCCACTGGATCTGTTTGTGTTGCATCCTCGGTAGTGTAATCGGGTACGCCATATAGAAACAGATGTTTCAGTTCAACGCATGGATGTTTTAAGTCGTGCCATTTTAGGCAGTCATTACAATATCTCATGACCCTCCTACCTTAAACAGTGATGTCTTGAAGTTCCTCTACATTTTCATGCAGCGATGACATAAGAGTTTTTTTAAGTGGGCCTGACAAGATTCGAACTTGCAACCTCGGAGTTAAAAGCTCCTTGCTCTAGACCGTTGAGCTACAGACCCATTTAACGTCTTCTAGACGTTGTATTTTCAATTACAACGCCGCAGCGTTTATTATATCACTTTACTTTCAGTTTGTCAAGTGTTTTTATGAAATAAAACCGTGCCTGACCATTTTTTCCTTAATTGATCCGTTTAAAGAGTTTAACCAATCTAAAACATCTTGAGGTGGAACTTCTCCATATTTAAATGATTCCTCAAGTTTTGTAAGATTGATCTTCCATTTTAAGGCAATATACTCGTTATCTTTTGTCTTTTGAAACCGGATTTGTTCTCTTTTTCCAGTAGCTGGACTTAGAAATTGAAAACGCCACGACGAACCATTTTTGTTTTTTACTTCACTCAACGATGCCATATTGTCTAACCTTTCCTTAATATGTCAAGTAGGCGATGAGAGAATCGAACTCACGTTAGGTGAATGTAAGCCACCCGTTCTACCATTGAACTAATCGCCTATTACAGTACCCGATAGAAGAATCGAACTTCTTCTTGAACCATGTCAAGGTTCTGCACTAACCATTATACTAATCGGGTGCTTTTAATCCACAAACACTTTCTTTTCAAGAAGAATTTCTTCAATATCTGCATCGAAAGATTTAATTTTATTTCTTATTTTATCCATTCTTCCATATACAATACCAAAGTCAGTTCTTTCACTAAAAACAAATAACCCATCAAGATAAGAATAAAAAGTAGAGATAACTTCTCCATCTACTTTAAAATCCAGAGATGCCATATCTCCACCATAAAATCTCACCTTAACCTCTTTACCTCTCCATTTTTCTTTAAGGGTTAGTTCAGATTTTCCAGTTAACTCCCAGTCACTTGCTGGAAGTTTTGAAAAATGTTTACTTAGTTTTCGAAGTCTTGCACTCATTATTGTTTCCTTTCCTAAAATTTCCAAAGTACCCCAAGGGGGAATCGAACCCAATCCCAATCAACTTTCGTAGAGTCGATGCCTAAATCCATAGGTCAGGGCGTATTATATACTCTTTCTATAATCTCTTTCGCTGTTAATTCTTCATCTGTATAAGATCCAATAACATCATCGTCTTTATATCTTTCCATTGATTTCTTGATATTTTTGAGTTTTTCTTCTTTTGTTACTGGACCATAGGAAACTTCTGGCTTCTCTACCGGCAAAAATAAAATCATAAGGTAGATTATAATTGTTAAGACTGTTAAAATTTCCGTACAAAAAACGTGTTTAATTGTCTTGAGCATTTTTTTCTCCTAAAGCCTATATTGCCGGATTCGAACCAGCATTCCCCTCTTTCACGAGGACAGTTTTACCGTTAAACTAAATACAGGTCTGCTTTTACACAAAGTTGTACACCTTTGCTTTAGGCATTTCTGTAACTCTGTACAAAGCTACATAGCTGCTCTGACAAGATTCGAACTTGTAACCGTCTCCTTAACAGGGAGCCGCACAACCGTTGTGCTACAGAGCAATATATGAGAGTCCATGACCTTGTACCGGACCAGTACCTCAGTCATTTCGCCATGAAGTTGTCCACGCTTCTTAGACCGATAATGTGTACAGTTTTGGAAGCTGCCACCATTACCGCTCTCGTAATAAGCATACCGCTAGGGACTCGAACCCTAATCCTTTGTTTTGGAGACAAAGATGTTAGCCATTACACCAACGGTATGTGTGCCTGTGTTTTTTTTAGGTGGAAAGGGCAAAACCACTCTAGCGGAAATTAATGGAGTCGAACCATCAGCTATCTCTAACTGGCCTAGTTTTCAAGACTAGTTTGTACCCCGGTACGCTAACTTCCGTATGTGCCTTCGGCACTAATTCAGAGTTGAGGGAATCGAACCCACCCGAGTCACAATGCTACGTGTTCCCAAAACACGCCCGACACCAGTACGGTCTAAACTCTGGATTGTGGTGGTATTTTTATCTCGCCCCTGTTCCACAGGCGTTCTTTCACTTTGTAAAATTAGTGTCCATTTGTATCCTTTTACAAATTCCTATTTAACTGTCGAAGACAGTAGTGGACCTGTCGGGAGTCGAACCCGAGTGTTTGATTATTTTATAAGTAACGTCTACAAGCTTAGTTAGTGTATCGCACTAACACCGTCCCGCTTTCGCGGTCAAAACATCAATAACTAGTGTGGGACACCTAGATCCCGGTCAATCCCCGAAGGGAGTGCTGCTGAACAGCGAGTGTTTAAGCAGCGATTGCGTAAGTTTTTGCAATTATTTTTGTGCATTTTTTATACTGGCCTAATGCTCCAGTGCTTGCAGTTATCTCTCCTTTAATCAAGTCGATGCCAATTTCAGGCCCGTTGCCTCATGTTTCCCATTATACAATACTTATCGTCGTTTGTCAAGGGAAACTTTAAAGTTTTTTGAGATTTTTAAAAAGTGAGACTGGATGGGTTTGAACCACCATTGCCTGAGTTGATTACTCTCAAGCCTATCCTAGCATCGTGAGAGCTATCAGATAATCAGTCTGACGCTACTACGCCACGTAGGATAATTCTCGTTTACCGGCGAGAATGCATTACCAGTTATGCTACAGTCCCATCTAATGTTTATAATTCGGAATTGGGATTCGAACCCAAACTTTTTACAACCTATAACGCCTTGCGACTCGGTACTCTCTACAAGGAGAAGTGTTTTCCGTTTCACCAGTCCGAAGAGGCGATTACCAGAATCGAACTGGTATTGCTTGATTACGAAACAAGAGTAATTCCATTATACCAAATCGCCAAAAATCCCCGCTTGCAGTCGCCCTCACGACCGGGCGTTTTATTATTTAATGTCGAGGTCCGTCATACTCGATTACGGAATTATTTAACGGGGAAGTGGGAAGGGGAGGAATCGAACCTCCGACACGTGTGGCCTCACTGCTCTACCAAACTGAGCTACCTTCTCCAAAAATCCGGTTGGGGGTAACGCTCCCATCCTTCTCCTCTTTACAAGAGAGGCGACTCAACTTTGAGAACCGGAATAATAAAATGATTTTGGCACAGCCAAAAAAAAGGGAGCTAACCTTTCGGTCGCCCCCTTGGAGTTACGTATCGAAAGATTACATACTATGAGGACGTACCGTGATCGCTTACCGGATTCCACGCAATAAAGCGTCCGGTTTTTGTCAGCGATCTATATTGTTCGGATAAATTCTTCATTTCTGTAACCATTATAGTATAGTTTTCGACTTCTGTCGAGGTATTATACACATTTTTTCAGGAAAAACACATTTTTTTATTCTAAAGATTTCATTAACTGCTCATTCCAGCTATTTCTTTCATTGGTTCTCTGAACCTCTTGTTCATATTCCTTAGAATATCGTTCTACATTCTCTTCCAACCTCTTAATCTGTTCTTGTCTCCACTCTTCGCCAGTTGGTAATTTCTCAGTTTTTAGTTTTTCTAGATCTTTTTCCCAATATCCATTACTGCAATCAAACTTCATGGAATCTTTTAGTTGTTCAATCATGAGTTCTTTAAATCTAACGTGCTCGGTTGTTGGAGGAATCCATTCTCTAACTTTTTCGAGCATAGAGCTGTATCTTTCCCGTTGTACTTCTGATTTTTCGATATATCCTTTTATTCTCTTAATTTCATCATAAATTTCAGAGTGAGCCTTCTCTTTACATTCTGCCTCACTCATATTTTTGACCCGTTCAAGTTCTTCTTTAGTATCTTCTAAAGATTCTTTATAGTAAGGACTTGGTTCATACTTTTTGATAGAGGCATCAAAAGGTTCATCACGCATCATGATGTTAGCCCCCATCATTCTTGCACACAACAAAGCAAAATCCTTGAACTCAGTAACAGTCCCATCCTGTACTCCAGCAGTATATCCTGTAGGCATTAATTATCCTTTCTATTTTTTTCGAAATATTCAGCAAGAGACTTCTTTACTTCTTCACCGTGAATCTTCTGTTCTAATGCTCCACAATACTTTCTTGCAGATTCATCAGACATACCCTCTTTTTTCTTTGCTGCAACACACGCAGCGAAATTTTTGTATTTACCAAGTGGCATATTATACTCCTATTCAACCTCAATTCTTAGTGCCTCGATTGCTTCGAGTAAAGTTTTTTCGGCAGCTTCTACTTTCCTGCGAATTGTGCCGCGAATCCAAGGTGTGAATACGCATCCCTCGTCCTCGTCAACATCGTAGCAAGAAAGAACAAGCTGCTCTTCTTGGATAATTTGCTCCAGCCAATCCAACGCTGCTGCCTTGCGTTCAGCCTCGGCAAGTTTCGCTTCGAGTTCGGCGATCTCTGCCCGCTGCTGGTCGATGTAGAAGAGGAGTTCGCCAACTTCATACCCACTGTGAGAGCCAGCAAACATTCTCCGAATCTCTTCAATCCGCTCGTCTGTTACGTCACTCATCGTCGTTCCTTTCTGTTTCTATCATTATAGGTATTGATTCATTATGAATTACAGTACCCAATCGATGTTCTTCGTTTACACGAATTGTCTCATATCTAACGTAATCTTTAAGAATTTCATCTGACTTAACGATAAGAATCGCGAGACAAAATCCAGATAAAAAGCACCAGTACAGATCACTTAAAGATTCATCGTTCATTTTTTCCCCTTTAAATAAAGCCCCCCCGATGGTTTCGATCCATCTCGCCCACTCGATCACAGACTAGAAATCGTTTCGAACCGTTCCTAATCGTGCCTCTAGAGTCATGGGTGCTCCCAAGGTCAGGAGGGTGTAAAGTAGAAAAGGCAGGACTCGAACCTGCAATATAGTGATTACGTCTAGCTGTCACACTATTGGGTAGGTTTCGCCATGAGCTAGGAATGTCATATTAATAGACACCCATCCATATAGGCTTAGTCCACACCCGCGTTTGACCTTTCCGCCACTTTTCTACATTGTCCTTTTCTCTACAATCTCATTATATTACATCTATCGGTAAAAGTCAAGGAAAACTTGAAAGTTTTCTAAATATTTGACTTTTTGAGGTTATCCTCTGCCCACAGAGGTTGAAGATTTTTATAATTGAAGCATAGCATCCTATCAAGTGGACTCTCCATATCGAACCATGAACAAGGGATTATATGATCAATATGCCAACTTCCATAGTTATCCCAATTCATACCTTTTAAAAACTTAGACTCAAAATACTCCTTAAAGTATTCTATTGAGCAACCAAGAAGAAGTAAAGCACTTTCATTTTTATTATGCATTACAGCGTCTCTTAGCCTAACTCTCAAATTGTGTGTTATTTTTGTTTTTATGTTGTCCCTTCTTTTTTGTTTCTTGTGTTTCTTATTCCATTCTCTATATTCTTCTGTTTCCCTTAGTTTTTTTGCTTTTTGGTTTCTACAATCTTTACACCAAGAGGTTATACCTTTCGGTCTTGTCTTATCCTTTCCAAATTTTTCGATCCCTTTTTCTTTGTCACATCTGGGGCATTTTTTCATCTTTTTACCATAAAAAAATAGCCAAAATCCAATGGTTGGGTCAAGCAACGCATCAGACAGTGGCTATTGTGTATTTTATATAACAACATCTTGACCTTGTTGCTATGTTATTATACACATTTTCTTAGGATTTAAGAATATTTTTCGCGTCTTCCTTGAACATATGTCTTGGGCGAGCCGAATTATCTGTAATAACAAGGTTTTTATTTACTCCAAAGTGGTCGAAAATCGTCCACGCCAAGTCTTTCGGGTCAAAACTTTGACCATCAACAACAGATGCGTTAGCATCAGTCTTGCCAACCACTCTACCATGCTCATAGCCGCCACCAGCGAACACAAGACTATTCAAACCCGACCAATGATCTCTACCGGCAGAATTATTTATTTTAGGTGTGCGACTAAACTCGCTGGTTACAACTATTAATGTATTATCCAATAGTTCGAGGCTTTTTAGATCTTCTATCAATGTAAAGATAGAGACATCAAGCTCTGGTCCCTTACGATCAAAAGCATCACTAATCTGATTATGATTATCCCACCCACCATTGTTGATTGTGATGTATTTTACACCAGCCTGAACAAGTCTGCGAGCTAACAAGAGATCCTTACCAAATGTAGATGTTTTCGCGTTATATTTTGCGACGTTTTCTGCTGGCTCGTTTGAAAGATCAAAAGCGACTCCAGCTTTCCCTTTGATAATATCTACGGCTTGATTTTTAAGATCGTACCATCCTTCTGCAATCGGTCCTTTGAGATTTGATTGTTTTGAAATTGTACGCATAACTTCCATACGTCTATCGAACCTATCTTCCGGCACTCTTGGAAAAAGATTACCAACCCCATTCTCGTCTGCGGTCATTCCAATATGTGTTGCACCCAAGAAAGCAGATTCATCGTACTGGATTGGTCGAGTTCTTACATAGTTTGGAATACCGCGAGTAATATCTAGTGGACCAAACTCGTGAGACAATAATGATCCGTGAGAAGGCCATTTTTGGTCTGTACTTTGGAATCCGGGTTCACTAGTCATAACCCAATGAGTCGCACTTGCATGATTTGCGTCACGATGATGAAAGTTACGAACAACAGTTAATTCATCACCAATAGAGGCAAGATTTTTAAAGTCTCCACCCAAAAGGTAGTCGCCCTTAGCTTCTGCAAACCCCCTAGTTGATCTAAAATCTAGTGGTGCATTTGGGACTGGATTGATAAATTCTGTAGCTGAAATACCACCAGAAAGGAATACAAAGATAACACTTTTTTCTTGTTTATCTTGCTTCGCGTTCGCAATAGAAATACTAGGAGATAATGCGATGCTACCTCCGAAAAACCCCATTGTTTTTAAATAATCTCGTCTATTCATATTTACCTCTCATAAATCAATAAAGCCTAGTTCTGGAAGACAGATAAATTCTGTCCCGTTAATTGTATCTCTAATGTCCTGATGGAAATGTCCGAATACCCAAATATCAGGCTGATGAAGTTCGAAAAGAACTTGCAAAAAACCTGAAGTCTTTGAGCAAAAATTATGACCAAGACCTAATCTTATCAATAGGTCATTTGAGAAATTATCAGTAATAGCCTGATGAGGTGCTGTATGAGTCAAAACTACCCTCGGCTTACTTTTCTTGTATAACTCCTCACAGTCTCTCATTTGTGCATAATTCAGTTCTTCCTGATTCCACCATGAATCATATCCAGACATATTTCCGTGTGTACCAACAAGTCTATATCCAATATCAACAGAAAAAGCACCTCGGATGAAGAAGAAATCTAAGCCTCCGACTTCTCTATCTCCATAATCCCCTAATGAATGTTTAACTGCGGGGTATTGATCATAGTTGTCGTGATTTCCACCCAAGAACTTGTGTTTTTTATCATCTAAATTATAAAAGAGATATGAGTAATCAAGACCCATATCTCCAATTTGCACTGAATATTTACAGTCGTTTGTTATTTGCTTGTAAGCTTCAAATTTTCCGTGTACATCTCCAATAATCGTTGTCATTTTAATCTTTCTGTAAGAGGTCTAGACCATTCTATGAATCTATCCCAATTTATTGTACCATCTTTTTCAATAAAAGTCAAGGGGTTTATTTTAGTTTTTCTATCGATTCTACCGTCGAGCATCAAATACATCGTTGGACCGACCCACTTAACCCCATACGTTTCTTCTCCGAATCCAACAAGTTGAATATGCTTTTCTTCCTCTTTGCCTTGAGTCCACCCCGATTCTTTTAACTGGTCAAGCATTCCAGTTGCCTTAAATTTATTACATGGACCACAAAAAGTATCAGTAAGGAATATTATTCTATTGTTGGAAAGATCTAAGGTTTTTTCTTCCTTGTGGCTGGTTTTTGTTAGGGAATATTCCCCATCTTCAATAGCGTGTAGCATACCATGAAGGAACTGCTTATAATCTGTATTTAATTGAGCTACAACAGATTTTGGATAATTTACGACACCATCTTTCAGATCATGCCAATTGATATGCGAATCTAAGGTCATACCTTTGACATACGCTCTAGCTCCATTATCTCCTATATACTTTTGCAACTGAAACATGACCTCATCAAAATTATAGATAGGTTCTTTTTCTTTTTTGGGTGTTTCTTTTATTTCTTCAACTATTTCTTCTTTTTCTACTCGCTGTAGGACTACATCACCGAATACCGGCGAGTTGTTGGAGTATTGCACATTATTATCAAAGTAGAATAGAGACCCTACGCAAAATATTATGATTGATATATGTTTCATTTTCACTCTAGATAATTATCTATCACATGGTTAATGATAAAAAGAATCAACATTTTAAAAAGAGGCCATAAAATCCAACTAACAAGAAAACCACTCGCAAATTCTTCCTTGTATACAGATAAGATAACCTCATCTTTCAATGCTCCTCGATAGAGCTTTTTTCTTAAATATCGCTTGTTCCAATTATTAGGATATTCAGCATCAGCGATGAATCCATACACGTGTGGTAATAGTTTTTTTGCTAGATTTTGGTTTCGTTTTTTAACGACTCCACTATTCAGGGCATTGCTAAAAACATTAAAATCAAGGGGTTTTAGTTTCATATAAAAAATCCTCCATCTATATTATACTCATTTTACGTCAATTATTTCATAAAATTCCTAAGATCATGAATGATAATAAGTATTGCAAGCGGAGAAATCAGTATTAAGCAAAGAATAAGAGAGTATGAGTTATTGTCCATTCTGAAGGTTTTCTGCTTCCTTCTCTAATTTTTCCATCAGTCTCTCATAATCTCTCTTCTTTTTAAGCTTTTTTTTGATTCTCTCTTCCCTCTTTTTTTGTTTTGCTATCTTTCTTCTTTTTCGACTGGTCATTAGGGTTCTCCTATATTTTTTAGCTTTTGATACCAAGGCTTCATTACATTTTCCATATTTTCAGACTCCACATTCCAAAAATCTATCATAAAATCTTCGCTCTTACAATCTTCATAATGAGATCTATGAGGCCAAGTGATTTCTTTAAAATACCCTCCATATTGATCTAGAAATAATTCTATCAAAATTTCGTCAGTCATAAATGTCTCTTCACCATCTATTGTACATAGCTTGGAGATATTATTAGCGTTTTCATTATTTACAGGGAGTAGATCTACATCACTTAGAAAGTCAATAAATCCTCGACACCATTCACTACTCATGGAGTGACAAGTATTCCAAGAGGTTATACCTTTTTCTTTTTTAAACCCATAAAAATTGTCTGCATATCTGTATTTATAGTAAGGCCAAATAATATTGCAGCCTCCTTTTTTATCGGTCGTCCACTTCTCAACAGTATTCCTATCGCCAAAAAATCCATTAATGTAAATTGAAGCTAGATCAATATTATCAAACATATCTTTGTAGTTTGGATCGACAAGAATATCTATATCTGCAAAGACTATTTTATCATAGTTAGATTCTGCCGCTTCCATTATAGTCCCAATCTTGAGAAAATTGGTATCATCGCGAGGCAGTACTAAGCTTTGAATATGTTTATTGTCCTTATCGACGATTACTAAATCACATCCTATATTGTCGCAATATTCTCTATAGAGATCTAAAGACATATTCTGCCAAGTCAATTTATCATAGACGCATGTTATATAGATAGCGTTGTTACTCACTATACCACCTTAATATATCCTCAAAATTCCCAACATTACTATAGTCGTTTAATTTACCGTTTGCTGGAACCAAAAAATCTAAAGCACTATCTATATCAAGATCAGATCCAAAATAAGAATTTAAAGATTCAAGTTCATATCTCGTATCTACATAATAAAGAGATTCATAAGAAAAAACGGGTAAGTTATATGAAGTAGATAATCTAAAAATCTTCTCTTCCTGCTCGTCTTGAAACTTTAATCTATATAAGAAAGAGTCTTTATCTACAAAAATTTTATTATTGTAATAGTCTTCATTGCCTATCTTCTCTAGATGTGGCTTCTGCCAAATTTGCGTGATATTACCAATACACATAGATAAGGCTCGCTCAAATCTATCCTTACGATATAAAAGAGCAACCTTATTGTTCTCTACCAAATAACATAGTTCATCATAATTATAATCATGAGTCATCATTTTAAACATTGATGAATCAATTTCTTCAAGACCATTAAACGGAATCGTTTCTCCATTAACTGTTTCTTGAGATACCGTTTCAACTGAAAAACAATCGAAAGACGTAGCAAGGCTCGAAGATCCGCTTCGTGCCATTGATAGTATTATTTTTTTCATTTTGTGTGTGCCTCATTATAGTATGGTGCTAAATTTCCCCAACAAATTTTAGGATGTCTTAGTCTATCATCCTTTAAAATATTCAAGAAATCATTATATTCTGGATGTTCTTTATTGCAAATTTCTCTTTGTTTAAATTCCTCTTCTGAGTATGTTCCCCAATTAACAATTTTTTGGAAAACAAGATTGTCTGTTCCACCCCATATATCAAGCAGTAATTCAGCAAAATCCGGCATTTCTCTATAATTATAGTCCTGAACCACAAAGTCTGCACGTAACGAATCGAACTCTTTCTGACTTCTTTTCCATGCTAAAAAATTATAGTTATTGACTAATGTATTCCAATCCCCGTCTCTTCGAGTAATCGAATATGTCGCAGGAGTTGCAGCGTCAAACGATACCTGAATTGAATTGATATTGCCAATACACTTTTCCATCATTTTCCAATACTTAGGGGTTAACATCACTCCGTTTGTCTGCAAATTTATTTTAACGTTTGGGTATTCTCTGCCATCAAACCCAAATAAGAACTCACGGTAGATACGAGACGCAAATGGATCTCCAGATCCAGTAATATGCATATATATAGTAGTGTCGGGATTCTCTTTAGCGTTTTTAAGTGCGTACTCAACGATATTATCATTGCTCTTTTTCTTCTCATTATAAATATGTCCTTTAAAGATATTTTTCTTACTTAACCTACAACTGGGGCAAGACAAGTTACATGATGCGTCATTACAGAAATTAAAAAAGAGAGGAAAAGTGCCTTCTTCGGTAAGATATCGAGAGTCTTGCATCTGTTCCCTTTCGGGAAGAGTGCCGGTAACGAGATGAGGACAGAGTTCTGCATTACAATATTTAAAAGATCCATCCAAAATACTCCTACGAATATCTTTAGCAATATCCGAGTTAAATATATCATCCATACTTTGATGATTGATATTACCAATTATTTCAGGGAGCCACATAGTACAACACACAGAAACATTTCCGTCTTCGTGTATTTCAAAATTATCAAAAGGTTTATTGCAAAATTTATCGTTCATTTAACCACCTTTTCGTATTCAATTATCTTATCGTATTTTTCGAGTTCTGGATTAATCCATTCTCTTTCATTATGCTTTGAGATTGCTACAGATAACCATCGCTCAAATGTTAATCCACGACTATCGTGATCCATTCTTCTTTTAGCGTGTATCTCTGGCGATTCCCACTTAAATTTTACAGCAACAACGTCAGATCCGACTTCTTTAGCTAATTTTATCCAGCGAAGTCTCGTTTTTCTTTTATGGTTCAATCGACTTATAATAACGTCTTTACCTCCCAATAGTGGAATTTTAATCATCTCTTCTTCCGCTTTATGGTAGATCTTTTTATTTTGCTCATCATATAATTTATATCTGCCACCATGATACATATTAACGATTGTGTCTGCATCCACGACAAAAGCACCATTCAATGACATCATCTGTGCGAAAGTGCTCTTACCGCTGGCAATGTTTCCAACTAAAACATACAACTTGGGCTTCATTTACTATTTTTCTCCAAATATTCGTTAATAGAATTAGCTATAATGCGAGGCATTTTTGACTGCCATTTTTTACCGTCAAATGATACGCCATGATAGATTACGGTTCCATCACTCATATTTCTAGTATAAGATATTACCCCTATAATCTTTTGTCCACATTCAGCAACTTTGCCAATTAACTTACTCATTGACATACTCCCAAGGCATTCTAGTTTCTGGTTTAGGAGGGTATATCGCCACCGGAGGCCAGTATCTAGGATGCTTTTTTAATTTAGTCATAATTATATTTCTTTTCCAATTACCGTAATATAGATTACATTCACACTTGGCGACTGGTAACTCACAACGAGTACATTGCTGAATAGTGTATTCGTTTATATCTAAATTGTTTAATAGTAAAAACTGTCTATCATATTCTTTCTTTATGTTTTTATATAGAATATCAATTTTTGATACTTTTTTGATCCAAACTTTTGGAATTGTACTATTTTGATAAGCTAATGCTTGTATTGTATAGAGAGGCCAAGTATCACACGTAAAAGCTGTTGTTGGAAAACTCTTAATATCTCCAGCTACACCAAATCTATATGCTGGGTATCTAGATAACTCATTACGTATTCTATTATCATTTAAAGCTTTGATATCTTTAAAATCAACCAATATGATTTCTTTAACTGGAAGATTGTCTCTTAATTGGTCAATCCCTTCTAGGCTGTCATCATAACTAGACCAATCTCTTTCCAGTTCATCAATAAGCATCCTACTTTCACGCGAATCATCATATACAATATATAACGAATCAACTATTTTATCAAATTCGTGTCTATAATATCTAGGCACATCTATATCCTCCCATGATATTACTTTTCCGCTATTTACAATATCTCTATTTCTAGGTTCTGGAAGCGGGGGTTCGGAAGGCATAGTTATTGCAATATCAGGTTTAGGGGCAGGTATTTCTATCTGCATAACAAAGGGTTGAAATAACAATGTAAATGAGACTGCTAGTAAGACTGCTAGAATTTTCATAACATAGCTCCATTAATCTTTGGGTATCCAGAACGTCCTTAGATAAAACCCTTTATTACAACAACGCCAAGAATTCACAACTCCCTCGCATCTAAGAAAATCTTTTTCAGCTAGATTCTTATCTCCTCTCATGAGTAGGTAAAGTCCCGGAGTCTTGTTTGAGCAGTTTTTATAATGAATAGCTTGTGATACACCCTGTTCCCACTTGTCGATATATTCAACCTCCCAGATAGTATCCTTAGTAGATATATCTGCCCTTGATCTATCTGGCAATATATCTTCTAAAACATATTCTCCGAACTCTTCGTGTATAACGGTCTCTGCTAGATGTTTTGACCAATCAGTTTCTAGCATTCTCTTATCTTGACTAGAAGAATTTGGGGTATAAACAAATCCAACCATTAGCACTATTATCAAACCAATGTGGACTAGTGGATTACTTATTTTATTCATTTGTCTTTATACCTATATCTATTAATTAATCTAACCAATGGCAAGAAGGAGAGTAGCAAAAGAAAAAGGATCAAGAAAGAAACTGCGAATTCAAACCCCACAATAAATAATGCCTTGAGACTAATCATTATTCTCTCCCGAACTACAGAATTTACAGTTTTCTTTGTGGCATAGTCCACCTCCAGCATTAAATGGACTATATAATATATACTCGTGATCATCCACCTCTATGATAGAAAGGTGAGAAATTTCCGTGTTACCCTTTTTTGCTGGAAGACTACCTTTACCATCATGATTGAAAATTGCTATTAAGAAAATGATAATCATGAATATAGGTAGAATCACGACATAATTTTTTTCGCTAATAATTCCCAACTCCACCATATAAAACAAGTTCAATACCAGCACCCTCTAATTTCTTACGACTTGATTCAAAAGACTCACCCCAACGCTCGTATTGAGCCTCTGTGGGTTTATACGAGACGACACGAGCGAAACCATGATCTATAATTAAATCTGTACAGCCAGCACCTGAGTCGCTAGAATCGCAAGGTGGAAATGGGTAAGTATAAATAGTACACCCCAAAAAATTAGCATAACCACTTTTCTTTGCTCTCTGAATTGCGTTTCGTTCGGCATGGACGATTTTTGAATATTTAATCTCTCTGTCGTTATAGTGTTCTGGAAGGTCTGGGTCTTTTTTGTCAAAACCATTATATCCAAGCTCAACTAAATCGTTTATATCACGAGAAATGACCGCACCAACTTTTGTTGACGGGTCTTTGGAGCATCTATTTGCCCAGAATTCTGCTAGGTCTAGAAAAATCCTATCCCATTTTTCCTGTCTATTCATTATTTCCAACTCACTTTAAAACCATTGATTGTTAACCCGCCACCTGAGTAACCAATATACTCACAAGAAAACCCCATATCTTCCATTCTATCTTCTATATATTTTCTTAAACAATCATTGGCGTTATAATGTTCTAGAATATCTGCCCATTCTCGATATCTAAGAGATGACTCAGGTAATGGGGGAAAAGTATTGTGAATCCCACCTCTGGAGACTGTGACTTTAAATTCTCCGCGAGATACCGCTTCTTCTACTTTTGGTAGCAACACCTCTTCTATAAAATCATCTGCTCGATACTTTTTATCTTTCAAAATTTGTTCTTGCTGTTGGATAGTTTTTTGTTCCAATCGCTTTTTATTTTGTTTAGCTTTATCTCTCAATTGTTCAGCAAAAGATTTATGTTTTTCTTTATGCTCTTTCACGTTATTAGCCGCCTCTTTAGTTAAAGACCATACCAATCCGCAGACTATTAATATAAAGATACATATAACTAAGTATGTCATAGTTTCTCTCTCTTAATATATGTTCTAGACTTCGGATGAAATGCTGATTTCACATGGTCATTAGACATTAAGCTTCCTACATCGTCCATCCAAACATCAATCTCAACTCCGTCAGAGACGCACTTGAAACCTCCGAAAGAATTTATGCTTATCTTATCTGCGTTACAACAAATATGTGACGCTTTATTCCAGTGTTGTGCCGGAATTACAATATCTAAATCCCTACCATCTAGATCTGATTCTTTACCAGCAGCATAGTCTGCTGTGCTACCTACAATCCAACCATCACAATCGAAACAAAGAGCAATCGCCAAAGGAGGTAACTTCCTATGGGGTTTTTTATTATCTTCCACAGCTTTTTCCCCAAAAATTGTCACACCACCCATCTCTTCTCCTACTGTAAATACATCATCAAATTTTTTAATATCGATATTAGAAGATATAAAGGAAGAGACAGGAACTATAGTACAAAATGGATTAAAGGAATTAGGAGCATATAATCCCCATCTATCAATTTTCGCTTTTACATTAGTGAATGTATATGATTCTCTAAATGCATCTACAAGAGTATGGCAATCTTCTATTGAATGTAAAATAAATAGAGATCTTTTAAGATAAGAATAATGACCGATCCTATCAACAGCATCAATAATTTTATTTATATGATTATGCATTCACTGGACCTCCGTATAATTTAGCATCTTCAAGATTGAAGGAAACCTCTTCCGGTGGAGTAATCTTTTGCCAAAATTCATCGATTTCCCTATCAGACATTCCAATTTCTTTAGCGTGTTCTTTGATTACCTCATCAATAGTTTCTACGTATCCACCATCTATATAGATCCAGTGAAGGAGTTCTCTATCTAGCCGTGTGAAGTTCACTGATTGGAACTGATAGTCGTACCACGCTTCAAACGATAAAGGGAATGTCTCTTTAA
>Ga0255770_10001804_pt1 | contig 19747 bp, 22 predicted proteins | sample 071ome_22_FD_179968 | JGI IMG/M metagenome (GOLD analysis project Ga0255770, IMG submission 179968) | Coastal salt marsh microbial communities from the Groves Creek Marsh, Skidaway Island, Georgia - 071404AT metaG (version 2) | ecosystem: Environmental > Aquatic > Marine > Intertidal zone >...
GAATCCTTAGAGGAGTTAATTTTTTTAAAATTATTCTCGATAATTCCGAGATCCCTTGCCGTCTCTCTTGCCTCCATCAGACGATCAATTCTAGCGAATCGATCACTTTTTGCTTTATCGATTAGTCGTTGTCTTTCGAGCTGAAGGGTTTCTATTTTCTCCTCGTCGCTTAAAATAATTCTTTGAATCTTGGACAGGCGATTGTTCCTTTCTTGGTTAGTTAAGAATTCTATGTCAGAATCAATCTCATTGATCTTTTTCCTCAGATTTTGTTTGTACTCAGTGGTTATTTGATCTCTTTCATGGTCATTAATTTGAGAAAATAACCTTAGCAAAAAATCTCCCTGAAGAAGATATTCATTACCCTCGAGGGTTAAAGAGGTATTTCGGTTGAACTTATCTAAAGTGTTCCTTGAGACTTTGTAGTCGGAGGTGTCATTGAGATTTTTAGTCAAATAGTTTCGGAGTATTAAATCAGTATCCTCGATATTCTCAATCTTTGAGATGAGTTTTTCTCCTAGAGGTGATTTTTTTAACTCCTCAAGCTGTATCTCTTTGTTAGTGATTTTCTGATAATAGTTTGAGAATATGCTCTCTTTATTTTCCTTCAAGATGTCATAGGTATTGACTCGAGCGACTACTTCGTCATTGGGCAGATTAAAGGAAATCGTATTCGAGTAGGTCTTAGTAGATTTGACATAACCCAGGGCAATCGCTGCAAATACAATGGAGATAGCAATCAGAAATACCTTTCGATTCCATATCGCTAAGATAATCTCACGAAGGTCAATTTCATCATCGAATTGCTCAATTTCTTTCTTGGCCATATGTCTATCTGAGTATTGGTTTAAGTGTCATTATAATACCTGATATTTAATGGGGTTATAATATACAAATGGAGTTTTATACAAACATCTGGTATCTGGTTAAGACCAAACCTAGATCGGAGGAGATGGCGGAGATTAACCTCAATAACCAGAAAGTTGAATACTTCCTGCCGAGATTTACCTGTGGCAAGCGAGAGGGCAAGGTGATATTCCCAGGGTATATTTTTATCAAGCCTAAAATCACTGACACCTTCCAGTCCATCCGATCTACAAGAGGGGTGGGTGATTTTGTTCGCTTTGAGATGGCTTTCGCCAATGTAAGCGATGAGACGATTGATGATCTGAAAAAATTAGTCGATGTGATGAATGATCGAATGGATCAAGTCAATTGTCTTAAAAAAGGAGAAGAGGTCTTCATCAAATCAGGACCCTTTAAGGATTTCAATGCGATATTTGAGAAGTATAACGAGGACAAGTCAGTAATTGTTCTTATAAATTTCTTAAGGCATCAACAGCGGGTGAAGATTCAGTCGGAGATGATTGCTTAGTCAAACAATCCGATAATGCCTCTTATCACAACCAAAACCATTGGCTTCGTTTTGTCACTTTTGTAGACCCACCACCAACTTCTTAATCCGATTTACCGAGCGTCTCTGATAGCGAATCATCTTGCCTAAACGCTTGACCCTTTGTCTTACCGTGCCCCCTATCCTTTGATTTTGTCGATTAGCAATCGCCCAATATCGCTCAACAGTCTTGATGTATTTTTCTGAATATATTGGATTAGGCTCTCTTTTATCAAACTCAATTGCTCTCATTAGTTGGGACTCAAGACCCCCGTAGACTTTCTTAGGTTGGTGGTATTCATACTCCCAAGCCTCCATGACCCGTCGGTAATCACCGATCGCCATGACTATCATGAGAGCCTCATCCCCACTTAAACCATCATCAATGAGTGATTGATAGAGTATCGGATCTATACTTCCTTCATCTATCGCTTGGTTGAGACCATGCTTGATGGCATTCTTAGAGGATTTGGATTTACCCCCCCTGCTTTTAGGTCCCGTGGACTTCGATGCATTTACTCGGTTGGCATCAGTCCTTCTTTGGGTCATACTCAATGGCTAAAAGTTTATCCTCGATACCCTTGATCTCAAGATCCATTCGTTTGAGAATTCTTTTTTTAAGATCAATACTATCTAACCCTTTTTGTAGGTGTCTGATGTTTAACATCTGTCTTTGAATGAGATCATCCGCAATGCGAATCTCTTTGGCACTTTTGATAAATGCTCTAGCACGGCAACCATCCAGAGTGTGCCCCTTACCAAGATCCTCTTCAATTGCTTTTCTTAATTTAGTGTCTCTTTGAAATGCTTTGGCAATGTCTTGAGAGCTATAGTCACGATGACTACCAAATCCACCAGATAGGCCTTTAACGACATTGGCAGTTGCCTCGTTAAGAATCTCGTTTTTATCATCTACATGACGTCTTAGCCAATAGATTGACTCGGCGATCTGTTCGCAAAGTAAGACCGATAGGGTATTGGGTGTCTCCAGATCAGACAGCAGGTCATTTAAGATTGACTCAAACTGACCAGAGGGGTCATCTAAGTTCACCGTCCTAATTGGTGTTAGGATTTGCAGTGCCTTTTTGAGGGTGTCGTCTGACATGTTATTTGGCCTTGAGTTTTACTCCAGGGTTTTCAGAATCACCAACAAACTCAACGCCACTTTCAACTAGTGTTTTCTCGATAGTCTCTAATACTTTGGAGCTTCCATTTGGCACTCCATCTTGAGGTTCATACCTTCTTAGAGTTTTAAGACTAATACTACATTTGTCGGCTAATTCTTGGCCAGTTAAGCCAAGTAACGCCCTTGCAGCACGAATTTGTCTACCCGTTATCATTAAAAGGGTCTATAATGTCTCTTAAAAAGACATTTATTATGGAAAATACTATCAATCAATTCTTTATAAACCTTGAAGGTGCTTATGCACCGAATACCATCAGAGCTTATCGATCTGATTACTCTCATTATGCCGACTGGTGTCAAAAATATCAATACAAACCCTTAAATATAAAAGCAATGGAGATGGTGGAATATATTGATTTCCTTTCAGAGAGATTAAAAACCGCAAGCATCGAAAGACGACTAGCAAGTTTAGCAAGCATATTTAAGTTGACACAATGTGACACCCCTTTCGAATCCCCTGAAGTTATATTGACCATCAAAAAAACGAAGAGAAAGTTGGGGAAGTTTCAAAAACAGGCAACGCCTTTAACCATAGAAGTCCTTAATCAATTAATCGCTCAGTGTGATGAAACGATGAAAGGTTTAAGAAATGAGATTCTTTTGAGATTGGGTTATGAATCGATGAGACGACGTTCTGAGATTTGTCGCTTTAGATTTGAAGATGTCCAGGTGATGAAGAGTAATCACTACGGGATTCTCCTAAGACAGTCCAAGACCGATCAGTTTGGTATTGGAAAGATGATTCCCATATCGATTGATCTCTATCGATTAATCCAAAGATGGTCTAGAAAAATTAATCAAGACCAGGGGTTTATTTTGAGAAGTTTTAAAAAGGATTTGAGTGTTAATAAATCTCTAAATCCTGCCTCACTCAATCAGATTCTTAAGTCGCTTCAGAAGAAAGCTTGTTTAAATAATATTGATGAGCTATCAGGGCACTCATTCAGAGTGGGTGCGGCACTTGATTTACTGGAACGAGGAATCTCTCTTGAAAGGATTATGTTAAGGGGTGGTTGGAAGTCAGATTCCAGTGCAATGAGATATTTAACTAGTTGGCAAGAAAAAAGTTCTCTATTTGGCATTAATCAATGACCTCCGCCCTTAAGAATAACTTTTACTCCTTTCCAAATAATCCACAAATCCAACTTCAATAATCCAAACGAAGAACGCTTCAAATACTGGTCTATATAATCGTATTCATAAATAGGGTTGCCCATTTCAGATGTACCTTTATTTATATGTCCAAGTCCTAATAACCCTCCACGCAATAAAGACCGAGTCACATTACCCTGTTCCTTATCACGTTCATAGTGCAATAACGAAATAGGTCTTGGGCCTACAATACTCATGTCACCTTTGAGAACACTCCAAAACTGGGGCAACTCATCCAAATAAAACTTTTTTACAAACTCACCAACATGAGTGCGACTATCTTTATTCCATTCAGCGGAAAATGCGATCCAGTCATGACGCTTAGCTCCCTCAGGATCAATAAACTTTTGTTTTATTAGTCGAATTTTATATTTAGGGATTTTCTTTCCTGCACTTACACCCCAGTAATAAAAAAACATAGGTCCAGAATTTTCAGGAATTAACCAACCTTCAATTAGGTAAGCAATTTTTAAAAGCAAAAGAATTGGTGCAGAAAATATTAGAAATATGATAGCTACAATCTTGTCAAATACAGTTTTATAAAACCTTGCAGGCAAAGGCTTTTTTAGTTCAAAAATATGTCGATACTTCTTCTTAATTTCTGCTGTTGGGGGTTTATAAGGAAAAGCTTCTTTAGGTTCTTCAAAATTATTCATAACGGCTTTATTTAAATATCTTACGACATTTGTTGTTAGAAATCATTGGCATAACCCTTCTAAATCAGATTCAAACTGATTAAGAATTGTAATTTTCGCTAGATTATTTTCTGCATATCTTCGTGCAGCATGTCCTAATCTTGCTCTTAATTTATCATCCTCTACTAACTGTTGAATCGCAAGAATAAGAGCGTCGCAATTTTCTGGAGGAATAACAAGACCACAACCCTTAACAACATTAAATAATTCAGTATCTTTGTGTGCTGTAGCAATAACCGGTCGTCCACTTGCAAGCATATTTGTGAGCTTGGATGGCATCACCAAGTCTGCAGCATCTGCACGCTGAGGCAAAATATGAAAATCCGCAAGATTAAGCAATTCATTGAGTTGCTCAATTGGCTGCAATGACAACCAGATGATATTACTCAACCTTGACGCTGATCTTATTAAATCATCTTTGGCTGAACCCTCACCGCACAATATGAAACGCACAGAAGGTATTGAGTTCTCGATTAGCCGTGCAGTTTCAACCAACAATTCCAAACCCTGTTTATGCCCCATATTTCCAGAATAAAGCGCAACCAGATTACCTTCGGTAATACTGAGACTTTTACGAAATGCGCTAGGTCGAGACAACGGATATATTCCTGCGACATCTGCCCAATTCGGGAAATTGCATAAAGAATTCATCCTCACACCCTTTTGCAATAACTTAGTTCGCATGGCAGAGGAGATCGTCGAAACTCGATCAAAACGATACATAAGAAATCGTTCGAGACCAAAAGCCAAACGCTGCAACCAGCCCCAGCGCAATAAGTTCATTTCATAAGCCATGTCAACTTCAAAGTCTTGTACATGCAACCAACACTTTGCTCTACTCAATCTTGCCGTTATCCAAGTAGAAGGCGCACTCGCAAGAGTTGGCTCTAACCCCCAAATAACATCAGGCTTCCAAGTCAATTGCCATAGCATAACTGGGAAACTAAAAATCGAAAAACTAATCAGATGTATAATTCGACGCAAACCAGAATCAGATGAAGGTACATACACTGGACAGCGGTATATTTTTATACCTGAATCAACAGAAACAGACCAAAAATTTCGAAAACCTGGAAAGATTGACCATTTGGGATAATATGGTGGTGTTGTTACTACCCTTACCGAATGACCTTTTGAGGCCAACCAATAAGCCATCTCGCCAGTGTATTTACCAGTTCCCGTTAGCTCAGGAGAAAAGTTCAAAGAATAAACAAGAATTCGCACTTAAGTAGGTCAATCAATTAATTAATAAAAAATAAAATCTATAAATTAATACTATTTATACGTGCCTCGCGCAAAAACTCACAGGGACTATCTTGTATTTCTGCCAAAATATTTTTATCTTTCATGAGTATTTAACGACCCCTTATAAGGATTTTTATGGACAAAAAGTCCGTCCATTTCCATAATTCCTCCACTTTTAGGGTCTAAATGAAAATTCAACGGACGATCAAATGAAAAACCTCGAGAAGCTAATTTGTTCACAAGGTCATTAAATTTTAATTCGCCATTGTAAAGATTTATAAAAGGCACTTCCAATATAATCCACTTAACATCATTAAGGAGCTCCTCAGCACCATCAATAATCAAACCCTCAGCACCCTGTGCATCAATTTTCAGGAGAATTGGTTTTTCAAGCACCCTATCTCTGAAAAGAGTATCTAGCTTTGCAGAAGACACCTTTATATTCTCAATAACTTTACTTTGTTTAAAAATCGACTTTCTATCCTCACCTAATTGCATGATTGACGATGTTTGATTATCATAATTTACAAAAAACTCCGCCTCTCCATCAATATTTGACACTGCGCAAATATCTACATACGCAGAATCATCTCCATGTAAACGTTGGAGATTTTTCTTTAGTTTTAATGCCACAGTAGGATCAGGCTCAATTGAGAATATTTTTGGGTCATCAAATAAGTTTTGTGCGGCAATACTAAATTGTCCAATATTTCCACCAATATCTATGACTGTTCTGGGAAAAACACCTGCTATTTTTGCCCTAGTAATAATTTTAAATGACGCCATTGAAAAAACCGGCCAGCTTAAGACAGCCTTCAAAGCGCCTTTAAAGGCAAATAATTCCAAAATCTTCATCGCAATCTTTATCATTTCAACATCATACTTAATAACAATTAGTTTTTATTTTGTTCCTTCATCCATGCAATCGTTTCAGAAACACCCCTTTCCATATCGTAAGGCAATACCCCAACGATTTTTTCAAGAGGATCTAATTGGAAAACCATTTGGGTTAGTAAGTTAGAAAGTCTAAATGAGGTTAAAGGAGGGGACTTCCAGCCCAATTTTTTCAGGCCATCACCTACATGCGCTAAAAAAATAAGAACCCATAATGGGACCCTCTTCTGCTTAGAAAGACCAACCTCTGAACGAATGGCTTGTGCCATTTTATAAACCTCAATGGGAGGATAATCCGCCAAATAAAAAAGACTCTTATTTACAGTTTCTTTTTTTGCATACATTAGTTTTTCTAGTTCATGGATGGTGTTTCCTATATACCCAAATGACTTATATATTTTTTCATTTCCAGGGTGGAAATACTTACTACCAAGAACGTGAGAAAAAAAGTCTTTATAAGGAACATCAAACCATGGGCCCCAAATTGAGGTTGGTCTGACTATCAACCAATCAAAAGGCAATTCATCATATGAGTGGACAATCTTTTCACCAATAACTTTACTTTGTCCATAAACTGTAGATGGACAGTAATCAAAATCCCCTTTTGGCTCATAACCGATTCTGCAAACCAATCTACTGGAAGCAAAAATTACTCTTTTTGTTTCTGGGATGTCAAATAGTGCATCAATTAGATTTTTAACACCGTCTGTATTCGCTCTATAATCATCTATGGAGTCACCTTCTAAGTCAGTCCTAGCAGCCATGTGAAAAACAAGTTCAGGTTTAAAATTGTTAAGTTTTTTTCGTAAGACTGGAGCATTAACGATATCCACCTTCTCCCAAAATTTATCATGCTTTGGGTTTCTAGGCTTGACGATATCAAGATTAAGAACCTCGTCTCTGCGCTGCAGGTATCTATTGACAATATTTGTTCCTATAAATCCCGAACCTCCAGTTATAAGTATGCGCATAAAAATATCCTAATTTTAGTTACAGCTTTAAGCTCATGATTATTTAAATTTATTAACTAAAAAATTCAAACATTCTTGTTCTTCAAAGGAAGGTGGTAATCGCTTGCCAGGAATAAATGTAAGTAACTTGCGTGCCACCCGACGAACAAACAAAATAGGAATATGATTTAAATATCTTAGCAAATAAATGCCTATGGAAGACAAAGAGACATTTAACCTCTTATTAACTTTATTATTTCTAAGATGTTCTGATACGAGACCGCAACGTAATAACAAATTTTGAAAGGCTTCAATAGAATTAGGATGATGTTCAAATGAGGTGTATTTATATTTTTCTCCGACTAAAGATTCCCAATTTTTAATATGTTGGCTCCAATTCAAATCAATATAATCAAACTCATCGCACCAATTACAAAAATTCCTGGTTTCTCCAGCTTTTACAGCTTCAGCATATAAAGACCAGATATAAGCCCTAGGCTCTCTGAATACTGAAATCACAAAAACAGTTTCAGCATATTTTTTTAACTCAGTTACTAATCTCTTACATTGAGTTCGAGTTAAGCGACTAGATATCAATTCATCTGAAAAAATTAATGTGCTATTTTCAAGATCATACGAAAGTGTATCAGCTAAATTTTTCATATACTCTCCAAAAGAAGAAATTAGCTTTGGCCTGGGTATGTCTGAGTTTATTGATTGATCGGAGAAATAATAACTTAGCAGGTCATGCCTATTTCTATCATATTTTGGGTAAATAATATTTTCTGCTTTTAAAAAAGAAACATTATCATTAAGAAAGTTTTGTATACTTGTAGTGCCCGTCTTCTCTAGTCCTATATGGACAATTATTTGTTTAAATTTGCATGGTAAAGAATACATTTTTAGGAATAAATTAATATTTAATTCTAATCATTATTAAAAGCATCAACTTTTCATATCAAGTCAAGATATTCAGTGTGAAGACTTTCTTCTATGATTTCCCAAGTGAAATTTTCTTGGACAAAATTTCTACCAGAAAGCCCCATAATTGAAGCTGTCTCGTAATCATTTAAAATAGCTTTCATAGCATCAACTATTAGGTCTATATCCAATGGGAGCACATACCCCGCATTAGCTTCTTTAACTTGATGGCAAATATTAACATGCTCCGATATTACAACAGGGCAGCCCGATGCCATAGCTTCAACTACTGTCATACCAAAATTTTCTGTATAAGAGGTCAAAACAAACACATCTGCATCAACATAAGCTTGAATCACCTCCTTCTGAGGCAAATGATCGACAAATATTACACTATCTGTGATTGAAAGATCTTGACACCACTGACGAACCTTCAAACCATACCCCTCATTATCGGGACCTACAATAGCTAATTTTGCTGATGGCAAATAAGCCAAGAGGTCAGAAAAAGATTGTGTCAAAATATCTAATCCTTTTTTAAAATTCAGTCGCCCCAAAAAAAGAATTAAGGGTGCTTCTTTGTCAACATTTATGCTCTTCCTAAATGCGCCCTTTGCCGGCAGAGACGAATATGCAGCCCAATCGATTCCATTTGGAATAATAATTCCTTTTGTTTTGAGATTCAGAAATGAGGTTAGATTCATTTCTTCTTTTGCAGTAAAGTGAATAGCTTTAGCAGCATGTAGATTTGGTAAATCAAAAAAACGCTCATAAAGACGCTTTAAAAATAAATTATTTGCACTTTGCTTATACAAAAAAGGGTCAAGGGCTCCATGTGGTGCGATAATGTATGGCAAATTATTTTTTCGAGCTAGAAAAGCAGCATAAGTGACTGGAAAACGATAAAGGCCATGAATATGAACAATATCAAAACTATGAAGCTTCTGTTTAAGCCAATGCATTAACGAACTTGAAAAATAAAGCGGACCGAAATCTACATCAAAATAGAAATAAGCCACATTATCGATTTTATGCATCAAATTCTTTGGAACTTTCAACTTTCCTTTAGGGAATGCCGCATTAGTTGAGCAAACAGTAACACTGTGTCCAGCGCGAGCCTGATAATTGGCGAGAGGTAAAAGCACAGAAACAATTCCACCAGCCCTAGAGTCCAAAGAATTAGCTACGTGAAGTATATTCATTTAATGGTTTGCGAAGCACCAAAAATTGGACCATGAAGAATACGTTCCTTGGTGTCTCTGTAGTTAATAAACTTTCTTAAATAACGGGGCAAAACCCCAAATAAACGCCAAAATAAGCTAAATTTTTTCTTATACACTTTGATGAAAATTTGTTCTTTATAATCAATTCTAGCCTTTTCCCCTATACCGCCCCCAGTAATTGCTGAAGCATGAATTCTAAATCGGCTTAAAAATTCATCTACAAGATAGAACCGGGCACCATTTAAAGCCATATCGACAAATAATTCTCCATCCCAAGCTATATGATTATATTTATTAAAACCTCCTACTTTTCTATAGACATTCGAACGAAAAAAAGTTGACGCCTGAGACAAAATAGAGGCATCAAATGGAGTCATCCAAAGATAAAACTTATCGGAATAGAATCGGCGTATCTGCTTACCTGTTTCGTCGATTATCCAGCTATGCCCAGAGATAACATCTACTGAAGAATTTAAAACAAATTGATGTACTATTTTTGATATAGCATCCGGCTCCAAAACATCATCGGAGTTTAAAAAACCAAATATTTCTCCAGAAGCAATTTTAAAACCCTTATTTAAACCATCTGCAGGTCCAGCATCATTTTCGTAAATAATATGTGAGATTCGATCGCTGTACTTATTAATAATTTCACGACTACCATCTGAAGAGCCCGGATCAACAACAATGTACTCTATATCTGGATAATTTTGATTCAGCACAGACAGAATACACTCCTCTATAAAAGAGTTTTGATTAAAAGATATCGTTACAATAGATATTTTCAAGTGAGAACCTATAGTAAAGTTTATTTTTTAACTGATTTTACGTTCTTCTGATTTGTAAAGACTAACAAAGCTGCTAATGAAAATGCAACCGAAATTCTGACTTGTGCACCAAATGGTGAAAACATAATTGCCCATAAAAAGAACATAATAGTAGTGACTACAATTGGACTATATGCATCTGGAATTCTCCAAGGTTGGGTTAATATTTTTACTAAATAAAAAACAGTTGACAGCCAAAATAATCCACCTACTATGCCCGATTCAACCCAAGCTCCAAAAAGGTAGGAATGCATGGGGATAAGGCAATCTTCTTGTTCACCTCGAACTGCATATCCGAGCGTTTGACTCAGTTCTGTTAGTAGTGATGAGTAATTACAGTCTTTTGCCCACGAGCCGTAACCTACTATTGGTGAATCTAAGATAGCCCGAGTAGAAACTAATATTTCAGTTCTCCCTCCAATCAATAAACCGTAATCACCATAGGCTTGACTTTCAAGCTTACTTTGTTGATCATCTCCTAAATATCCAGATTTGGCTAAATGTGAATAAGACTCGTAAACTATCCAAATCGATGAAACAAAAATTAGTAAAAGAACAAAATATTTTTTAAATGACATATTAAATAATATTTGTTTGTGTTTCAGAAAAATAAGAAGGTATATACCTGAAATTAATAAGATACCTCCAGCCGATCTAAAGCCCAGATATATATTTGCTAATCCTAGAAAAAATATCACTAACAGTGACAGATTTACTGCCTTATGCCTAATCAGTAAATAGACGGTTAATAATATTATGAGCGTGTTTACAGCAGAGCCATAACCAAACTTCCATGGATGGCTCAAAGCATATAAACCTGGGTTGATAAAATAAGTTAAAAATGAACCCAATGCCCACCCTAAAATCCAGAGCATGATGCGCTTTTTACTGTCATAAAGCACTATATACAAAGCACAAAAGTTTAGAAGGAAAAAAACAATTTTAGCCCAACCCCTTAAGTAATCATCAGGAGAGCTCAATCTGAAAATATCTGAAAATATCTGTGCTAGTAGCCATAATAAGCCAAAAAGCAAGAATCCTAGAATTATTCTTTTTTGTAATAGCTTCCCTCTTAATACTAAAAGAAAAGGCAACATAGTCAATAAGAGGATTTCGGTTAAAAATAACCTTCCGATAAATTGAACTTCTAAAAAATGCATTAATGGTGCAGCAAATGCAACAAAGTTCAAGAGAATATTCATAATGCGTTATACCGTCATGTGAGGGCTTAAAAGGTAACAGAATTTTCTACGCCATCAAGTAATAATAAGGGTGCTTTATTAACCACTGTTATTTGAAACTGTACTGACCATATTCACTTACTCTTATAGTTCCTGATCAAGCGAACCAAATAGCTGAAAACATATCTTATATCTTTTATTGGTGGATAGAGTATGCTAACCAAATACTTACTCAATGGCGCAACTAATATGTTCTTCAAGGATATAATTGCCAAGAAAGTCATAGTCACATCAATAAACAAGACACCTATCGCAACACCAACTATCTCATAATCCTCAGCCAGAAATTGAGCCAACATTAATCCAAGCAATGAAAATAGGAGATATCCCCAAGCAATCGGTCGATGTTTATTGCTGCCAGTTCGAACTGCTGAGGGAGCTCGCCATAGGGATTCAAACACAACACTAAGTAACATTAATGCAAAAAGGCTGGAATAGAATGCAACTTCGCCAAGCGTCCAAAAATTAACTATCCAAGACCCAGTAAACATCAAAACTACAGATACTGATATGGCTAGCCAAAACGTCAATCGAGCAACACTAGTTAAAATATTTGAAAGTTCAGGCCGATCTGCCTTCTTCTGTAAAAGACCGGCTTCAGCTTTTAAAGGATTAACTAACACTATAACTAGAGTTGCAATTATTCTTGCAAGGGTGCGATGAGTCGCAAAAATAGCAACAGTCACTGGCCCCAGCATTGCTCCCACTAGTAAAACAGACCCCTGTATAGTGATAGCTTGAGCAAGCGGCATGAGCATCATTTCGCAACCCATTCCCAAATAAGTCAACATTGACTCACCTTCACTGAGCTTGCTAAACGGAGAGTGGTGCTGCCGCATATCAGTCCTGAAAACCAGACTCCATTCAGCCGCAAAAGCCAAAATCGATATTAGAAGCATGAGCAAAGCAATATCTAGTGGGGCTGCATCAAATACAAAAAGAGTTAGCGCGACGAATATTAATTGTACTGCACCCGAAATTGCACGGAGGAATAAACCCCAATGATATTTACCTTGGGCACGCAAACCAGCAAGCATTATTAAACTGTTTTGCGAGATTAATGCCGTGATCGCTAGCACTAGAAAGACTAAGGTAGCTTCGCTGGTCGTGAAATTCTGTAGATTCAGTAAATCTACGAAAGATATATTGAAAGCAGACAAAGAGATGATTAATGCTAGTACGAGACTCCAGCGCTGAAAGTATGCTGCGAAACGACTGTAGAATTTTTTGGTCGCAACTTGATCATCTCCGCACGCCTTTCGCGCTAGTTCGTTGGAACTAGCATCGACAAAACCGAAATCCGCAAGCACCAAATAGGCCGGTACTGCTGTCAGGAGTAGCCATTCACCATATAGCGCCAAACCCCATTGACTGATGAACAAAGGGACAAGGGTTAATTGGGTTAATACTCGGATGACAAATACAAGACTATTAGCACCACCAGATTTTGCTAGTCGAGAAATTGAGGGTCGAGTACTAATCAAGTTTTAAAATCCACCAATGCAGTTATAAACAGCCAAGAAAAGTATTGATTTATTGGTTTAAATAATCAATTTTGTAAAATTCTCTAAGATGCTCCAATTCATCAATTAAATCGGCATTAACTAAATCCGAATAGCTATCAAGAAAAGGCATAGATGGGCGTCCAATAGAAAAAGACTTGATCATTAATAATTTTTTGAATAAGCTTATAGAACTCTTTAAGAAAGTTGTTCGCAAAACTGTGGCCATAAATTTATTTTTTAAATAGAAAGATTTATTTGCATTAGTGAACACTACATTAATTGGCTTCAAATTCAAAAACTTAAACACATCGCTTAAAATTTTTGAACTATTTGAGCGCATATCTTCTTGCTTTAATATAAGAATCTGTTTTTCAGGAAAGTATCGGTATACACGTTTTATTTGATCGTAAAATGAAAAGACATGCTTATACGCAACTAGTTTTGGATCTAGTGTCATCTTTTTAGGATACTTAAGCAAATTAAACCTTGAATCACTTTTTCGCCAAGCAGAATGAAAATCCATATCATCCTCTTGATTTTCAAATATCATTTGTTGGTGCAAAGAAAAAGCAGCTTTTGCAGGATTGCGCAATAGAATTATTATCTTCGCCTGAGAGTTGTATGCTTTAATCCGTTTAATTGCCTCTTCAGAATACAAATACCAAACAGATGCATCCCCAAGCAAATTGTTATCATCAACATTATCAGGATAAAACTTTTTCAAATAAGCTTCGTCACTTGATGCCATAGAAATACCTGTATCAAGATCAGAAGAAAAATAATGAGGCTCTTTAGGGTTCGATATAATAATATCAGGATGTTTGTCTAAATTAAGCGCTAACGTGGTAGTTCCACACTTTGGGGCACCTACTATAAAGAAATCTACTTTCCTCATAAAGTATAGCAACTCTCGACTTTCTGGCCGTATGAAGCTTGTCTAAAACTCTGGTACACTAACTTTTTGTTGAAGCGTCCCATAGTCTCAATTCTATCCTGGGACTTAAAAAAACCCTCCAACGCGCAACTAATCGCATCAGCATTATTTACAGGAACGATGATACCTCCATGTTCGTGTTCGACTATCGAGCCTGAATTTGGAGTGCAGATGACGGCACAACCTGCGGCCATGGCTTCAAAAATTACTCGCGCAGATCCTTCAGCTCGTGAAGGAAATACAAAGACATCTGTCTTCGACATAAGTTTAGCGATCTCTCTCTGGGATAACGTTCCGTGAAAAATCGTGCGAGGGTCATCCAGGAGTGCCTGATAGCGATCTTTTGAACTATCAGGAATCTCACCTGCTAGATGGAGTTCGAGCTTGCTAGTATGAATGTTCTTCAAAACTTCTGCCAACTCATCGAGACCTTTTCTGGGTATTATTCTGCCGGCAAATAAAAGTCGTATCGGTCTATTAGAACTAGCCATTAAGTACTCTCTTTTTGTCGGCATGCACCGAAGAAATTTATCTTCAATGCCTTGATAAATGACTCTTAATTTTGACTCATCAAAACCCATAAACCTAAAAGTTTCAGCTACAAAGTCAGAATTTACTATTATTAGATCTGCTGCCTCTATATCATCTAAAACTGCACCCAAGAAACCTTTTGGTCTAGATGGTAGAATTTTCGGATATTCGCCTTTGTTCTCAACAAGGGAATCCAACAAAGCAGGGTGAACGATTGAATGATCGCAAATAACTTTCATTCCTAAGTCCTTCGCCACCTGTATTGAAGATTGTCCAAATCCAGCGCGGTAGTGATAGAACCGTGCGCCATTTTTAGCAGCAAGACGAAGAACATTTTCTGATTTTTTACCATACATTCGAATTGCTTTCATAGCTAATTTTTTGTGATATGAGCCACCATTTTTTCCAATCATACTGACTATCTCGCTTAACCGATTCTGAGATACCTTTTTCGATGGAATATCATCCAGACGATTTAGAAATCGGTTCAATTTCTTCGAATAACAGAGTGGAGGCAATTTAAGAAGTGCTTGTTCAAATGATGTTGGATATCCTCCACATATTAAAGTATTTAATCGACCACGCCTATTCATTTCTTGGGCCGTGAAAATCAGATGGTAGTTGCTATGACCGGATGAAAGAATCACATCTTGGAGATTTAGAGTTCCCATCAATCAGTCATTTGTTAATAATAATTAAAAATTCCAAAGGTGTTAAATCTTACCAGCCCCAGATTTGTTCCAAGAACTCTTCCTTAACGAATATGACATCACGTTCCCAGGCGTATGGACTATGTGTTCTTCCATAATCCTGGAAGATGATTGGGTAATGTCCTGAGCGTTGCAGTATTGAGGCAACCAACATGAATGAAGGTGGAAGTCCATCATATTCTGAAGCGAAGGATAATTCCACAAGCACGATATCGGCTCGCTCTAATAACTTCCCTCCCCCTCGAACGACTGGGACTTCATGCCCCTGAACATCTATTTTCACAAACACTTTATCAAACCCATCAGTATTCACTTCAACATCGTTTAAAGGTATTTTTTTCACCTCAATCGAGTCTACCGCCTCACTCTTTCCTTTCGTTTCAAGTGTATACTGTTCCAGGCTCGAAAATGTTGACGACGTGGTCATCATTAATTTTGCTGAACCAGAATTATCTGAAAGCGCTACTTCATGCAAAGTCACGTCGGACTTACCATTAAATCTTTCACGATATTTTTTCGCTGCGCGCTTATCCGGCTCAAAAGCAACGATGCTTGTTTTTGGAAAAATATAGATGAACTCCTGAGCCCAATAGCCGGTATTACCACCAATATCAATAAGTAGGATTTTTTCATTAATAGCCATAAATCGTGAAAGCTGGATTAGATGCTCCATTCTTTGCGGGTGAGACCATATTTCTTTTAGCAAGCCTCTAGGATATGACGGATTGAGTTTTCTAAGCCGCATATACTCACATGACAACAAACTACGAATTTCAAAAGCGTGGGAATAATGATTTAAAACCCGAAAAATTTTTTTTAAATATTTCATCAACTGAATCTCTTAAAAAATTACAAAATCATTATTTTTTCTACTTAATAACCGGCTATTTTAATGTAATACAAATTAAGGTATTATCATCACCCCAATTTCGTAAAGGTGATTTAAAGTAAATAAATTTAGCATCATAGGAAGAACTGTTTTCACAGAAATAATTCTTATACTTTAATATGTCTGACGGAATTATATCTTCTATTATGTATATACCGTCATTTCGAAGACACCCAATCATATTTTCAAAAAAACAAATTCCAGCGTGATACTGGTGCAAACCGTCATCAATAATAATATCAACTGAACCTTCAATGATTTCTGCATTTTTCAAAAAGATATTTACAGATTCACTGGAAGTTTGGTCGCAGTAATATGTTTTGATACGCTCTTCAGAAAACAAGATATCTTCATCAATATCACACCCAACAATATCGGCGGATGGAAAATAGTCTCTCCACATTCTTAAACTGGCGCCTGGCTTACCATCAATACCCATTGATGATTCTAAACTAGGGTTGTTAGTTCCAAGTCCACACTCTATCACATTTTTAATATCTTTTCTTCGAATCCCAAACACAAGGCTATAAAAATCAGTGTAGTTATGGCTAGGCCAATTATATGGATTGGATTTTGTTGAAGTTTCCCCCTTGTCAGATCCATATTTATCTGCAAGAACATTTAATAATAAACTATCATTCTTTGAGTATTGAACATCGAAGCCATAGTTGAAAAATTGAGTTTGATGAGCAACCATATTTTTAATTCTTTGCCTAAGGTACAAACGCCACAAAATGCCACAAAAAAAAATTTGGTCTAATTTAATTATTAATTTTTTAATTTGCATTAGCAATTTCCTATAATTTTATTTTTTTGATGCATTCATCTTGGATCTTGTCTTTGACATCAATTGAGCTATTAGATAAATTATCAAAAAGAACAACCTCATGCCCCGCCTCTAATAATACAACAGCGGTATGAGAACCAATATAGCCCATTCCACCGGTTAATAAAACGGATGACATTACTGCAAAACTCCTAGATATTTTTTAATCTGATCGATTGATTCATCCACAGAAAGCTTTTCAGTATCGATAACTATCTCGGGATTTTCAGGATTCTCATAATCAGAATCTATTCCGGTGAAATTCTCAATAAGGCCTTTTTGTGCATTCTGGTAGTGACCTTTAGGGTCTCTTTTAATAATGACATCGATTGGAGTATTGACAAAAACTTCGATAAACTTTCCATCACTGTAAAGTGACCTTGCAAAATCTCTATCCCTTTGAAAGGGAGATATGAATGCACAAATCACCACGAGTCCCGCATCAAACATGAGTCTTGAAACCTCAGCAACTCGTCTGATGTTCTCATGACGATCTTTATCGCCAAAATCCAAATCTGAACAAAGACCATTTCGGATATTATCCCCATCCAAGATATAAGTATGCATCCCCATTTGGGTGAGTTCTTTATCAAGGGCGTTAGCTAAAGTCGATTTACCTGAACCCGATAGACCCGTCAACCAAACACACTTAGGTTCTTGGTTTTTAATCTGAGCTCTTTTTTGAGAGCTAATATCAAAATGCTGTAAGGGCGTGAATTTGTTGTTTTTCATGAAGTTAACTTCTTGCCAGAAAGTGTGGATTCAAAAGGGAGTCTTTTTTTTTGTTATAGCCCAAAATCTTACCAGTATTGTAATCCTCTAACTGACCACCTGCCCCCTCAAGTACTGCTTGAGCTGCAGCCGTATCCCATTCTGAAGTTGGTCCGAGTCGTGGGTATAAATCTGCCTCTCCCTCAGCAACCAGACAAATCTTCAGGGAGCTTCCCATGGAAATGATATCTGCGTTAGGGTAGTTCTCAATGAACTTTTTAAATTCCTCAGACTGGTGAGACCTGCTACCCACTATTTTCATGTTCCCTGAAGTGCTCTTTTTAGTTCGAATTTCTACTACACCCTCTACACCAATTGCTTTAAAAGAGCCAATCTCTCTTCCCCCATAATAACTGACATCCAGCGCAGGTGCATAGACCACTCCAAAGGATGGGGCATGGGATTCAATCAAAGCAATATTGATCGTGAACTCGCCATTTTTTTTAATAAATTCTTTCGTGCCATCCAGTGGATCAATGAGCCAGTAACTATCCCAGCTCATTCGATTCTGAAGCTCTTCACTTGCCGATTCCTCAGACAAAACAGGAATATCGGGTGTGATTTCTGCAAGTTTATTGGTAATAGTTTGGTGTGAGATTAGATCAGCTTCAGTTAGAGGACTTAAGTCCTCTTTTTCAAAGACAGAGAAATCTTTTTCATAGATTTCCATAATCCTATGACCTGCTAACCTAGCAAGCTCAATGACATCAACTTGGATATTTTTTGAAATCAATTGGGTATGAATTTAGAACTGATAAGGGCAGTTATCTTTGCTTATTATTGAGGCTTTGTAACTCTTGTAAATAATTCTCATAGGTCAAAGTTAAACCTTTCTCTAATTCAACTTTTGGCCTCCAACCCAAACTATTCAATCTTGAACTATCCATCAGTTTTCTTGGACTACCATCTGGCTTGGAAGAGTCAAATTCTATATCTCCAGCAAAACCAATCACTTGTTTTAATGTCTTAGCAAGTTCGCCAATACTCAAATCCTCACCCATTCCAACATTGATATGACTGCACATCTGATGGGTATTTTGATCATAAGTCTCTTTATCAAGATTCATGACATGAACCGATGCAGATGCCATGTCATCCACATAAAGGAATTCTCTTTTAGGGCTACCTGAGCCCCATACGATGACCTTCTGCTTATTGTTAGTCTTAGCTTCATGAAATCTTCTAATCAGAGCTGGAATCACATGAGAATTCTCGGGATGATAATTATCACCTGGCCCATACAAGTTGGTAGGCATTACCGATCGGTAATCAATACCATGACTTTCACCATACTGACGGTTATAGCTCTCACAGAGTTTAATTCCAGCAATTTTTGCAATCGCATAAGGCTCATTCGTTGGCTCTAAATAGCCACTGAGTAATGCATCTTCTCTCATGGGCTGATCAGCCAACTTTGGATAAATACAACTAGAGCCCAAAAATAAAAGTTTCTTGACGCCACTTTTAAATGCTGCATGAATGACATTAGCTTCAATCATTAAGTTTTGATAAATAAAATCAGCTGGGTAGTTGTCATTGGCAAATATTCCTCCGACCTTGGCGGCTGCCAAATAAACCTGGTTAGGTTTCTCTAGGGAGAAGAATTCTTGAACTTGTTGTTGGTTGGTTAGATCAAGTTCACTATGAGTTCGAGTAATAATGTTCTCAAAACCTTGATCTTTAAGGACTCGAATAATTGCTGAACCCACCATCCCTCGATGACCAGCGACATAAATCTTATTCGATTTATTCATGGTAATTTAATGTCTCGTATCCATGATCTTTGATCAGTTGATCTCTTTTGGCGGCATTGTAATCTTCCCGGACCATCTCAGAAACCAACTCATTAAAGGT
>Ga0255770_10001807_pt1 | contig 19729 bp, 9 predicted proteins | sample 071ome_22_FD_179968 | JGI IMG/M metagenome (GOLD analysis project Ga0255770, IMG submission 179968) | Coastal salt marsh microbial communities from the Groves Creek Marsh, Skidaway Island, Georgia - 071404AT metaG (version 2) | ecosystem: Environmental > Aquatic > Marine > Intertidal zone > Salt...
GATCGCCCGCGGCGTTCGGCCCGGTGGCGAGCGGATTTTTCGTCGCGTCTTTCTGGTTGCGAAGCGCCTCGAGCGCGAGGCTTGAAAACACCTCCGAGAGCAACGTCTTGCTTTCGTCGGAGACACCACCCGGTCGCGCGATGGTTCGTCGTAGGCTTTCCATGCTCGTCGCGAGCGTTTCGCGAAGTTCGCCGCGCGTCGTCCAGACGCACTGGCGTAGCGCCCCCTTGACGGCGTTTGCGGCGCTCTGCTTGAGCGGCGACGGGTGGCCGTCGGCGCACGCGATGATTTGCAACGCGCCTCCGAGGACGACGCGCGGAAATTTTGCCGTCACGTCCGCGACGTCCGCCCACGCAGATAACGCGTCGAGAATGTACTTGTGGAGCATGACGTCGGCGCCGGCGTTCGCCGCGAGCCGTTCGAGCAAGTCCATGACGTCGCACGCCGACGCTCTGAGCGCGACCAAGACGTCGTGTCGACGCTGCGGATGCAACGACAAGTCTCGAGACGTCGCCTCTTCGGGAATAAACGCGAGAAACGTGCACAGACACAATAACTTGGCCTCGTTCGTCGTCGACGCGTCGTTTGAAAAGTATTCCACGACGTCTCGAACGACGGCGTCGACGTTCCACGAATTCATTTTGCACGCCAACGCGGCGAGCGACAACGACAGTTTCGTCAGCGTGCTTCGCATGTCGACCGCGTTCGCCTCGCACGAACGCATCGCAAACTTGGCGGTGAGTTTCAGCACGCGCGCGCGAAGATCCACCCAATCTTTCTCCGTAAACGCCGCGTGCGACGCCTGCGTTCGCGTCTCTTTGCACACGCACCGTCGAATCAGCGCGTGCAACGTCTGCGCGCAAAACACCCCCTCGATGGGCGTCGCGTCGTCTCGCTCCAACACGTGCAGCGTCATTCGCCACGAATCATCGCTTTTCACGAACGCACCGAGCGCGCGCTCCGCCTCCGCGTCGTGACTCGCATAAAATCGATCGATGCACTCGCGAAACGCTTCGAGACCGCGCGGCGACGACGACGACTCCATGACGACGACGCCGACGCGTCCCCCCTCCTCGCGCGCGCTCCGTTCACGAGAAGGACGACGACGCGCGCATGCGTCGACGAACGCCTCCGTGGTCCCGACGCGATGCGCGCGCGAGTGAATGCACGCACGCGCGCACGCGCGTCCCCACGCGTTCGCCCGCAGACGACGACGGCGCGGGCTCGACCACCGATCGAACGATTCATGCTCGCCGGTCTCGCGTTCTCGGACGCGAGGGAGACGAGGCGCGCGGTGAGGCGCGAGAAGAAGAGGCGGAAAAAGTCGAGCGAGTCGAGGCGACGCGACGACGAGGACGACGACCGGGGCGAATCCGAAGAATCCGAAGATGAGGGAAAAGATGCGCCCGCGACGACGACGACGACCGCGGCGGCGATCGAACGAGAAGATACAGAAGACGAACCCTCGGCGCAGCACGCGGACTTTTTCTCCGCCGCGCTCGCGTCCAAGTCGACGGACAGACGAGAAGACGGTCGAGGCGCCGCCGCGGAGCGAAAGAGACGGGAGGACGAGGCGCGCGCCGCGAAAATCGTCGCGTCGAGAGAATTGAATCCGGAGATGCGCGGTGGTGACGGCGGCGGTGCGACGAACGCGGTGGCGTCGACCTCTGCGCACGTCGTCGGCGACGGCGGCGCGAGTTGGCGATTAAAGGCGCTTCGACGCGCGCAAGAGAGAGCCGTCGCGGAGGGTCGACGCGTCGACGAAGTCGTGAGCGAACACTGGGGATCCGTCGGCGAGTTGGTGGCTGGAATCGGTGACGGCGCGGCGCATTCTAAGGCGCATTTACGCGCCCGTCGAGGGGGGAGACACGGCGGGGGTGGTGGTGCGGATTCTCGCATGCAGAAGCCAGACGACGGTTTCGGTCGACGACGGCGCGAGCGTCTCGACGACGAGGATAAGAAACTCATCGACGGCGCGTTGATGATGGGTGCGAACAAGTTCGCGTCGGATGGTTCGTTCATGTCCCAGTTCGAGGCGCGAGCCGAGCCGGTCGAGGACGTCTCTCTGACGTCGGCGCAGCCGTCGGACGTCGCTCGAGAACGCGACGCGCCGCCGACGTCGAGAGCCGTTCCAGAGGGAAGGAATCTCGCCGCCGGCGGTTCGACGAACATGTCGGCGGCCGCGGCGCTGAAGGCTCGACTTTTTGGTGGTAACAAGGCACCCGCGACGGCGGCAGGACCGACGGAGGCGCTCCCCATGGTGACGGCGGACGGCAGAGCCGCGCCTGGCGCGTTTGGACGAAACACCACAGTCAAGGGTGGAGTCAACGCGGCGCACGGCGACGTTCGTAAAGCGCCGAAGACGACGCAGCGATTCGACAACGGTGAACGCTCGCGTTACTACGCCGATGATAACGGCAAGTCTTTACAGGATCTCGTCGCTGAACAAAAGTATTCTGGAACCGAAGATTACGACGGCAACTTGGCTGATAACATCGCTCGGCACAAGCGCTATCGCGGTAAGGAACTCGACGTCGACGACGAGTACGATCACGACGGCGGCTTGGAAATGTACGAAAATCGCGAAAAGAAAATGTCCGGCGCGAAGCAGCAGGCGCGCGCGAAAGAAAAAGCCGTTCGCGATTTCAAGCGCATGCAAGCGCAGCAGAACAAATGCCCGTACTGCATGGACGCTCCGGACAAGCCGAAGCATTTACACGTGGCGTACGGAAACAGCGCGTACCTCATGCTCCCGCCGACTGGACGTCTTGTCCCCGGCCACTGCATCATCGCGCCCATCGCGCACACGCAGTCTTCCCGACAGGTTGACGAGGACGTGTGGGAAGAGATGCGCAACTTCAAAAAGTGTCTCGTGCGCATGTTCGCGCAGCAGGGCAAGGACTGTTGTTTCATCGAGACGGCGATGAAATTCGGTCACGGCGGTCGCCACGGAATCGTCGAATGCATCCCCATCCCTCAAGAAATCGCCGTCAACGCGCCCATGTATTTCAAAAAGGCGATCGATGAGGCGGAGAGCGAATGGAGCACGCACGACGCGAAAAAGTGTCTCTCGACCGCACCACCGAAGGGTTTAAGAGGCACCATTCCCGAAAAATTTCCGTACTTTCACGTCGAGTTCAACATGAGAGGTGGATTCGTGCACGTCATCGACGACGAGACAAAGTGGAAGTCCAACTTTGGTCGAAATATTCTGATTGGTTTGTTGGACTTGCCCGAACACTTGACCGACGCGAGACAACGAGCCCTGGCGCCTGCTTTGTTACGCGAAGAAATGGACGCCTTCTTGAAACTGTACGATCCGGTGGATTGGACTAAGCAACTCGAATAGCCCGATGGTGAGCGTACGTAGGTGCTGTATATTTTTTAAAATTCTATAGATGTCTAGTCGTTCGAGCCGAATTTGTTGGACACGTACTCCATCGCGCGTTGCTTGACGTGTTTAATGCGTTCATCGTCTCCTTCGGATCGCTCGAAATCCAAAAAGCGTTTGAAGAGGAACTTCATGCTCTTTGCGTTGAGATCGAGATGCGTCGCTCTCTCGAACAGCGCACGAATGCGTTGCGTATCGCCTTGTTTGATTTCTTGATCGATGTATACAGACCAGATGTCGGTTCGCCGCGGGTAATTGCGGAGTATGCTCTCAAACATCGTCCTCGCGCGCTCCGCGCCTGCGCTTCCGCCCTCTTTCATTTCAATCAGCGCGGTTTGCACCATCACTTTGATGTGCTTATGCTTCGGGAGGGATTGCGTCGCTCTGTCCAAAAGCTTACGTGTCAATTCAGAGTCACCCTTCAACACGGCGATGCGAATGTATGCCAACCACACCTTGCAAGAATAAGAGAATTTCTTCACCGCCTTCTTCAAAATCTCGTCGAGTTGTTTGTGCTGGTCGTTTCTCTCGTACATCGCGATGAGGGTGAGGTGCATGTGCTTGGCGTCGGCAATTTGCACCGCACGCGAAAAGAGCTTTTTCACCGCTTCTTCGGGTGTCGGCTTGCCATGCTTATTCTCGAGATTGAGATATGCAGTCCAGATGTTCATGCGCTCATCCTCCTCAGTCGCCGGGATGGCACCGATCGCTCTGTCGGCGACTTGTCTCGCATCATCGAACGCGCCGCAACTCACGTGAAACGCCATGTATTTGACCCAAAGGTACGATGATCGCGGCGACGCGACGAGAAGTTTTTCAAACTCCATGGCAGACTCGGGCGCCTGATTCTCATCCTTGAGCGCCTGCTCCTTGCGAAGAATTTCGAGCTCTCGTGCCTCCTTGAGACGTTTCTTTTCTCGTTTTGACAGCGTCATTCCGTCCTCCCTCGCATCCGCGTCGTCTTGCGCGTTTTTCGCGTCGGCACTTTGTTTTTCAGCGTCCCAATCGAAATCCAACTCTTTTCCAATCGGTTCTTCCTCGGAGTCTTCTCCTTCGGAATCAGAAGAATCGTCATCGTGTCCATCGTCATTTTCCTCGTCATCGTCATCATCGTCGTCGTCGTCGTCGTCGTCGTCGTCGTCCTCGTCCTCGTCGTCGTCATCGTCGTCGTCGTCGTCGTCGTCGTCAGCATCCATGTCCTCAGACGATTCTGATTCTTCTCCACTATCTTCGCTGTTTTCCTCGCCGCCGTCGTCGTCCTCGTCGTCTTCAGCGTCATCGTCATCGTCGTCCGAATCCTCATCATCATCGCTTTCCTCGTCGTCCTCGTCGTCGTCATTCGCCATGAGAGGATCCATCTCCTTCGCCACATCCATGGCGTCATCCTCGTTGTCGTCGTCGTCGTCGTCGTCGTCGTCGTCGTCGAAAAGAGAGGCTTTGACGCCGAGAGATATTTTGTTCGTCGACGCGTCCACCTTGAGCACCTTGGTGCGAACTCTCTCTCCCGGTTGCACGTGCGCGGCCAAGTCGCCGGAGATGCGCGCATCCGCGAACATCGAGATGTGACAGAGACCCGAAAGTTTCGTTCCGTCAAGTCCGATGAAGACGCCGTAAGGTTGAACCCGGCGAACGGTGCCCATCAAAACGTCTCCCTCGCTCACTCCGGAAACGTCCGCGTTACCCTGCGCGGCGTCGTTTTCACGGAATGAAATTTCAACTCGTCCCTTTGCGGCATCTGCGCTCACGATGCGACCTTCGACCAACTTTCCGGGTGGAAATTCCTTAGCCGGGTCGGCGACGAACCCATCCGCAAGATTTGAGAGTTTGCACATGGCATCGACGCGACGCGAAAGGGAGATGAAACATCCCTTGTTCGACGTGGACTTGACGTACCCCTTGACGCGTTCGCCCGGAACGAGCGTCGATATGTCTTCAATCTCGGCATCCATCGTTTTTTTGCGCTTGTTTGCGAGTCGGCACTCGCGAAGAGATAAGTCAACCTCTCCATTCGATGACACGTGCAACACACGCACTTGAATCGCTTGACCGACGTCGTACGACGAGCACGGATCGTCTTTCAATTCATCCGCCATGTCCGTCAAGTGCACGCGACCGGCAGAGTGAGATCCGAGCTGCACCATCAAACCGACGTTTTTAGCGACTCGAGTGACGATGCCCTGCACCTTGGCGCCGACGCACACGCGAGACGAACCGGCGGCATCCGTGCGAAGACTTAAATCGATGCGCTTTTTGCTCGCCTTGACGCCGACGACCGTCGCGCGCACGCGAGCGCCGACGGAAAACCGAGAGTTGAGCGCTCGCTCGAGTTCCGCTACTTTGCTCGACGTCTCAATCGTCGGGATGAACGCCGTGACGCCCGGGGCGACGGTGACTTTTAATCCGTCGTGCGCGACGGCGACGACGTACGCGTCGATTTCGTCCCCGATGGACACGTGATCCAGACTGAACGCCTCTCGTCGACGCATGGACAAGTCTAATAATCCTCCACGATCACCCGCGAGACCGAGCACGGTGGCTTCAACCTTTGAACCCACGGATAGGGATTCGAGCGGGGCGTCTTCGTCGGGACTAAACTCGCTAATGTAAAGACGACCGCGAGCGTTGTTCGGAAGCGCGACCAACGCTTGAAGAGGTTGTACCTCTGACACGACGCCGTTCACCACCGTGCCGGCCGCTATTCGTCCGCCAGATTTGGTGGACGTCGTCACGGGCACCGTCAACAAAAGCCGTCCGCCGTCCCCGGCGGGAAGTTGCGCGACGACAGCCTTGACGCGCTGCGTCGGCTGGAAACGCTCGGATGGATCCTCGTAGGCGAGATTAAAGTGGTTCACGGGCGCGAAACCAATCAGACCGTGATGGTTCGGAAGGGACAAGGCGACGTATTCAGCCTTGATGAGTTCGACGTCCGCGTCGACGCGATCGCCAACCTTGAGCTTTTTCAGACTCTTCGTTGATGACGTCTTGTTTCGCTTGAAGGCGTCCAAGCCCGAACGCATGCCGATGTCTACGACGCCCTCTCTTCTGCTCACGTCTAAGACGTATCCACTCACCTCAGCGCCGGATTCAACGTTCGCGTCGTCGGGGAGCTGATGAGGCGTGACGAGACCGACGACATTCGAGTCAAACGGAATGTCCACGAGCACTCCGTAGTCCTTCGTCTCGTTAACGGACACGTCCAACCAAGAACCGGGTTTGAGCTTTCCAGCAGTCTCCGGGGAGATGCCCACGCCTTCGGTGTCCACGTCTCGCTCGTCTAAGAAGTCCAAATCGTTGAAAAACGAACGAATCAACGGTGCGTCGCTCAGCGGAGATGACGTCGCCGACAATTTGAGGGAGAGCGACAATCGAGGCGTCGGAGACGACGTGTCCACGGAGAGCACCAACGCGTTCACCGTCTTGCCGACCGGGTACGCGTCGTGTATGTCGACGGCGGCGCCATCCGTCAGCTGCGAAGGCGGCGCTAGACCGGTGAGCCTATCCAAAAATCGAACAAAGACGCCGGCCGAGTTGGCCGACGCCACGTATCCCGGGAAGACGGATCCCGGTGTCGCCGATTCCGCAGTCGAAGGAATCTTTGACTGTCGCGCGCTTTCGACGAGAGAGATTTTACGCGACATGACGGCTCGAGTCGGTTTACTCTCGAGAACCACGAGCGGACCGATCTCGTCCCCTGGATTGAGCACGGCGCTCAAGCCTTGCGCCGTCAACGGATGATCCGACAAGTGCGCGAGAGACACGACTCCGGGCGCGTTGCCCTTTTCAGTCTTAAACACCACCTCGACGTTGCCCGAGTTCGCGACAACGTGCATGACGACCGCTTTTTCCACGATGGTTCCCGGAATCACGTCCAAAGCCGACGCCGTGACGGCCACCGACGCGCTGGCACCGTCGACGGCGTCGGACGCGAGCGACAGTCGTAAACGACCGGTTCCGTCCACGGACACCACGGTGACGCGCACAACCTGGCCGACGCCGAACGCGTCCGTCGGTTTTTGATCTCTGAGTAAACCTAAATCGCTCGTCCCGGCCAATCCTTTTAAATCTCCGTACAAGGAGACAAAGACGCCGTATTCGTTGACGCCCGTCACGACGCCGTGCGTCACCGATCCCGGAATGGCGTCTTCGACGGTGGCGATGACGGCGAGGTCAGACTTGATGAGCGTTCTCTTGTGAGACACCGTCGCGCGACGGCTATTTCTGTCGACGTTGAGCACTCTAAACTTTAATTTCGCCCCGGGAACCACCTTGGACGACGTCGTTCGACCGACGATGTCCGAGACGTGCAAGGGAGGACAGAGCGCCTTGATACCCTCGGCGAGCTTGACGATGGCGCCGTAGTGCTCGACGGCGACCACTTCACCGTTGACGAGCATGCCCGGAATGAGTTCATCGAGAGAAAAGAAGGGTTGCGCCATGACGGAGGATTTGAGACTCACGCTCACTACTCCGTCCAACAGACGATGACCGATGACGCGCACGTTGACGGTTCTCCCAACCTTGAATTTCTTCTCAACCTTGTCCACGCGCTCATCCGACAGCTGCGAGACGTGCGCGTAACCCACGACGTCGCGATCGCCGTCCGGGATGTTGAGCGATACGCCTTGTCCCGCGTCCACTCTTTCGATTTTAGCCGTCTGAAACGTCTTTCCGAGCTTGGGCAGCTCAACGGCAGAGTGTTCGAGAAGATGAGGTAAAAGCGTCAAGCAGATGCGCTTCGCCGCGGAATCGACAAAAATGATTCGTGCGCGCATGCGTTGACCGACTTTAAACGCCGGGGACACGCCTGTCGGGGCGTTGACGTGAAAGCAATCCACCGTACCGGAAAAGTACGTCATAAAGGAAACCGACAACCCGTCGGATAGGATTTGCTTCACTCTTGAATTCACGAGCATGCCCGGAAGCAGCGTCGACACGTTCATCGCCGAGGTTTCGTGCGCCACCGTGCTCGAGATTCGTTTCTGGTCGCTCGTGACGGTGAAGTATCCCTTGTTACCTTTGGGCGCCGACGCGATGACGACGTCAAGAATTTTCCCTTTGCGCACATTGACGTCGCTCGCGACGTTCTTCTTCGGCAAGAATCCGCTCGTGCCCTCTATGCCAAAGCTCAGGATGTATCCGTGATCTTCGACGCTCTGCACGACCGCGGGCGCGACCGATCCCTCGGTGAGACTATCCGCGCGAATGCCCGCGCACACGCGCTCCAAGCGGAGAGACAATTCGATGCGCTTACCACCCGTCTTCCCCTTCTCCAGGCTCAACACCGCGCATCTGAGCACGTCGCCGGGCGCGTAGAGCGACTCTATGCTCACGGAATCGTCCTCATCCTCATCCTCGTCGTCGCTATGCTCGGCGTCGTCCGAAGACTCGGACTCGGAGTCGGACGCCGCCTCGCTGCCGCCGCTCGATTTTCGCCTTCCGAACGCATCGCTCACCTCATCGCGCGCCACCGTGCCGCGCAAACCATCCGGAAGACTCATCACTAATCCTCGCGGCGTCACCTCGGAAACGACGCCCAAAATCTTTGCCCCGGGTCGCAGCGACTTGTACTTCAGCGTCTCGACAAACTTGGCCCCTCCGACCGATGCGCGCGTGCTCGCCCCCTTGGCCGCGCGCGCGATCGCCGCGAACGGATCATCGCCGTCATCATCGTCGTCATCACCGCCTCCCGACCCCCCTCGTCGTCGCGTGCGTCGCGCGCGGTCGTCGTTCTCATCATCGCTCGCTCCGCCGCCGCCGCCGCCGCGAGGAAACGCATCCTCGTCGCCGCCTCGCGGGAACGCGTCCGCGTCGACGTCGTCGTCATCGACGTCACGACCGACCGCGCGTGCGTCATCGCCGTCGTCGTCGCCGCGCGATCTCGATCCGCGCGCGCGCGCGCCCATCGCGCCGTCGAGTGTCGCGCCGTCGTCTCGCGCGCGCAGCTCAAGTTTGGAGAAAAAGTGAAAAGCACACCGTCTGACTGTTTACACATAGGAGGAAGGAAGAGAATGACATGTCCCTCTGTACGCTCTCTTCGCGCGCCGCGCGCTTTCCATCTAAAACGGCACGAATTTACGAGCGATGTCGACGAGTACTTTCGGCACGAGCGGACGCTCGTCGACGAAGGATGGGAGTTTTCGACCGAAGATGGAGTCGGTGATGTCGTCGAGGAGGACGTCGCGGCCGAGAATCGGGTCGGTGACGAAGGGATCGGTATGCGTCTTGTCCGGATAGTAGCGCTCGTCGACGGAGACGCCGATGGAGCGCAACGCGCGCGCGAACATTCTCGATTGTTCGGGAGGCGCCGACGTGTCAGCCTCGCCGTGACAGAGCATGACGGGTGGAATGATGCGCACGTTTTCTCGCACGTCGCGTTCGCGCGTGATGGACACGGGCGACGCGCGAGGGAGAGCCTCGGCGGCGCGCGCGCCGGTGAAACCAGCCTCCATGATTGACCAAAAGACGTTCTTGTACAGACCCTGCCGATGGACGTGCTCGATGAGCGCGGCGTCGTCCGGCGCGTACACGCCGGATATGCCTATAAATCTCGAAACGGCGGCGGGCGACCACGCGTTCGGCACCGCTCGCTGATCTCGTCGTTCCGCTCTCGCCACCCACTCAATCTGTCTAAGTAGACACGTCGCCGCGATGTGCGCGCCCGCGGATTGACCCACGACGACGACTCGCCGTTTATCGCCGCCGAGCGCGTCCAACCGCTCGAGCACCCATCCCACGCCCTTCCCGACGTCTGCGATCATATCCCCCACCGTCCCCTGCGGAAAATTTCTATAATCTAAAGACGCCACGATGACGCCTCGTCTCGCCAAACGTTGCGCCAAGAGCGCGCCCCACGCCTTGTATCCGATGATCCACATCCCGCCGGTGACGAAAATCACCACCGGTCGTCTCTCGTCGTCGTCTGCGTCTGCGGCGGAGTCATCCTCGTCGCGCGCACCGCTCATCGACGCCTCACCGCGACCGCGACCACCATCGTCGTCGTCGTCGCGTCTCCCCTCGCCCCCGGCACCCGCGGTGACGCGTCGTCGTCGCGCTCGTCTCGCCGCGCTCGCCCCGGGCGGAAAATATAAATCTAAAAAGTTTCTCCCGCACCCGCCGTAACACACCCCTCGCGCGCCGTCCTCGTCCGTCGCGTACGTCCACGCGACGCGTAAAAACGCCGGCGATAACACGATCGAGTACACGACCAATCCCGCGAGCTTGAAGACCCAGGACACGGTGGAGTAGCGCGCCAACCGAATCGTCAAACGCGCGACCGTCACCAATCGTCTCGCGGACGCGCGCGGCCGTCTCGCCAAAGAGGCGAGGACGAGGACGAGGACCGCCGCGGAGAGACGATGCGGCATGTCGCGACGTCGCTCTTCGCGTCGTTCAGACGACGATGACGACGACGGTGTGCGCGTGAGTCAAAGATTGACGACGAAGAGATGACGCGCCTAAAGGTCGTCATACCGCGACGCGCGTCGACGACGACGACGACGCGCGATGGACGCGGAAACGCGCGTGGAGACGACGAGCGTCGTCGCGCGCGCGATCGAGCGCGTTGCGGACGCGCTAGGCGCGTCTCCGCGATCGGTGGTGGTGGTTTTCGCGACGTGCGCGGTGGGCGCGGTGATGGCGCGAATGATGATGACGACGACGACGACGACGACGCGCGCGATGGACGACGACGACGCGCCGACGGGTTCTAAGGATAGACACAGAGACGCCCGCATGCGCGCGCTCGAATTGCGCGAGGAGGCGCTTCGAGAGGCGTCGGTGTCGTCGAGACGATTGAATCGAGACGAACGCGACGAGGCGGCGGTGGCCAAGCGACTGGCGGAGATCGACGCGAAAGCTGCGCGTTTAGGCGTCGTCGCGCGAGGGAAAGGACGGAAATTGGGCGGTGGGACCGATGGGTCGAGTTCGGGACGTCCGGAGTGGAATCCTCTCATGGGAGGGTCGGCGTCTCGAGGGTATCGGCCGACTCCGCGCGCCCGACCGGGCGGCGGCGGCTGAGCCCGGTAGAGTCGCGAGCGAAAAAGATAAAGAAGGTCTTTTCGTTCGCGGCGCTACGCGTTCACGTCATTCGTGTGCGGTGGTTTTAGCGGGGAAAACGACGTGACGTCGACGAGCGAACGATTCATTCTCAGAGTCTGTTCGTCGACCGATTCCGTTTCCCGATTCTCGTCCTTCGAGACGCCGCCGAGACGAAACTTGTAAAAATTGTACACTCCATCTTCACACACCGTCACGCGCGAAGATTTATGTCATGTCGCGAACGCCAAGCAAACGCGTCGTCGTTCGACTCTTTCTCGCGGGTGACTGTATGCCCGCGCGCGGGCTCGATTGCGTGTTGCCGTATCCGCTCGACGACGCGCGCGCCGTCTTGAGAGAGACGTGTTGCCGACACGCCAGAGACTACGTACGACTCGCCCTCGACGCGTCGACACTGTCGTCGGCGCCGCAACACACGTTTACGAGCCTTCTCGGAGATTTGTTGGACGAGAAACAGCGACGAGCACCGTGTTTCTCACTGGTGAACCTCGAGACGGCGCTCACGTCGACATCGGATGATTTTTGGCTCGGGAAACCGGTGTGTTATCGAGCGAGCGAACGAAATGGAATCGGTCTTCTCGAGACGCTTGGCGTCGACTGCGTGACGATTGCGAATAATCACGCCCTCGATTTTTCTTTGCGAGGGTTTGAAGACACGGTGCGCGCGCTCGAGGCGTCGGGGACGTTGGATTTCGTCGGCGGCGGCGTGAACGCCGACGAGGCGTTTCGATGGAGACGATTTGAGAGCGGTGGGGTCTCCGCGCTCGGCGTGTGTTTTGAAAATTCGGGCGTCCCACGCGAGTGGAGAGCGACGTCGAGCGCGCCGGGTCTTGCGCTCATGACCGCCGACGACGACGTGCACAGACTCCTGTCGACGGTGCGCGAAGAAAAGCGTCGCCATCCGTCGTCCACGATCATCGTCAGTTGTCACTGGGGCTCAAACTGGGGATGGGACGTCTCGTCGACGATTGAACACATTGCGAGACGTTTGGTCGAGTCGGGATGCGACATCGTGCATGGCCACTCGTCGCATCACCCTCGACGTTGCGAGCTGTACGAGGACAAGTTGATCGTGTACGGCTGCGGCGAACTCCTCAACGACTACGAAGGCATCGGCGACCACGCAAGATTTCCAGCCTCGACGTTCGCCGGCGATTTGAGATTTGCATACTTTCCAGAATACGACGTTCTCGACGCGTCGGCGCGCCGAGTGTTCGCGCACATGGATATCGTCGTGTTTCGACAAGCGAACTGTTTCGCGCTCGAACGCGCCGACGCGGACGCCGTCGAACGGGTCCGTCGCGCGCTCGCGCCGCAATACGCGCTCGGGGGATTACGTTTGGAGCGCGACACGCGCGCGGCGACGCTCGTCGCGACGCCCACACGCGTGGTGAAACGATGATGATAGATTTACATCGCGTCGCGCGTCTACGCGATGATCCCGCACGGCACCGGCACGCGACCCAGGAGGTGCGGAACGATTATCGAAAGCCGTCGCATGACCGACCGAGGTGACGCATGAAAATACTATCTTCGATACCTGTTACACTAACTTAACTGTCTACGAATACATGGTGGGCGCGACGACTCGATTCGACTTGCGACGACTCGACTCGATGCGAGCGACGTCACTCACGGATGCGTCTCGCGGTCGGGCTGCGCGATGGCTAAATTTTCAAAGTCGACGTCGGAGGCGCGCGGGTGCTCGACGAGAAAGAGGTGAAAACAGCCGACGCCATCGTCAGCGAGGGGGGCGTCTCCGTCCTCTCGGACGTCGATGACGGCGTCACCACCACCACTTTCATTTTCACGCTCGCCGTCGTCTTCGTCGTCGCGCGAGACACCCGACTGCGCGCGAGAACGCACACGCGCGACGTAAAAGTCGGGTCGTGGGACTTCGTTTTGGTTCAAACCGAGCGACGCGATTCTGCCGGCGATTGAGTTAGTGATGCCCTCGAACATAGCTTCCCAATCGCGCACGAAGTGCGTGTTGAACGGATTGAGATCCGTTCGAGGTCGAAGCGACGCAGTGAGTCCGAGTATGATGCAGAAATCTAAAATTTCTCCAAACAGGTATCGCGCCCATCGGCGGTTGGGCGTGAGCGCCTCGCCGAGACCGGTGATGATTTTCCCAGAGATGAACCAAAACACGAGCGCTTGCGTGCGTCTAAAGATGCTCCCCTTGGCGGCCAAGAGCGCACCCGCCATCGCGCCTTCTCCAGTGTTCTGCGCGTGCTGCACCATCAACGCCTGAAGCCGCAACGACTTGAGATTTTGCGTCGCGTTGGCGATGATGGTGGCAAGCGTGCTTGGATAGGCGAGATAAAACCCAATCAAAACGAAAGACTGCGACAAAAACCGAGCCATCACGTTCATGGCGAACGTGCCAAAGTAAAACGAGCCCGTGACGAATATCTCCCATCGCTCCATTCTCCGTTTCGTGATGAGCCAGCCGAACGAAATCACCAACCACGTGCATAAAAAGGTTGACTGGTTGAGCGAGAGAAAGACGACGAATAACGCGCTCTCAATGTTCGACCCGTTCGGGGCGTTGAAACGCTCCTTAAGCAGCGGCAATCCCTCCGACGTCTTCGACGCGTTCACCCAGAACCGATTCGCGGCGAACAACCACGCCAATCGAGTCAACATTTGTAATAAAAGCAATCCGTGGAGCCACGTCACACGCTCCCTGTGCCTCCACAGCAGAGCGGACGTCGCGACGACGCCGATGATCCACACAATGATAAATCCCATGAAGACACGTGCCGAGAATCTATACTCTGAACTCACGTGATCACCTCCCGGATTCGTCTGCACCACCGTCGCCACCACCGTCACCTCGGCGTTTTGGTCGCACGCCATCACCGAAAACGTCGTGCGCGTCGTCGTCGAAATAACTCGCGTCGTCTCGGTCCCCGACGTCATTCGCACCGCCACGCACCCCTCCGCACCGACGTATTCGGTCGCAATCGTGCGTTCACACGCCTCCGCGCCCGTTCCCGCCGCCTCGATCGGACGATCTATGACGCCTCGCGGACACGACAACGCCCAGACGTCGGCGCTCGGAGGGTCGACGTCGAGCGTTCGCACGACGAGTTCGCCGCCGCTCAAAAATCCAAAGAGCGCCGCGTCCACGTACGACGTCGCCGGTACGCCCGTGTTCAACGTCGCGCGAACGTTCGTCACCAATCCCTCGCACAGCGTCGCGAACGAAACGACGACACAGAGCGCGAGAACCGAAGAATATACTAGTACACCAAGCCGCCGCCGTCGCCGCCGACGACGACACGCCGCCGCCGCGTCTCTCTCCCCACCCCTCCGCCCGATGTCTCCCCACCGACGCGTCGACGACGACGACGACGACGACGACGACGACGACGACGACGACGACGACGCGACCGCATCGACGCGCGTCGTTTCGCGCGTCATCTCGCGCGTTCGAACGCACGACGAACGAATACAGTGCGTGAATCAATCAATACGCCACGTCGACCCCGACGACGTGTCGACGCCCCTCGCCGGTCGTTCCTTCGCGCGCGGACGCGTTCGCGCGCGCGATGGACAGCGACTCGCGCGCGCGCTCGATCGATCGATCGATCGATCGACGCACCGATCGCGCGGCTCGACGCGTCGTCGAGTGTCGTCGCGTCGTGTTTTTTCACTTCTGCGCGGTGAAAATTCAATTCATTCATTCGTGTCGCCGCACACGCGCGCGCGCGACTGGACGCTCGACTCGACGCATCCTCGAGCGCGGCGATGGCGTCCTCGTCGTCCTCGTCGTCTTCGTCCTTCGCGCGCGCGCTCGAGGATGCGCGCGCGTTGGCGAGAGAAACGCGGCAACTCTTGGATTCGCGAGACGACGAGAGGGACGACGCGGCGCGCGCGAAAAAGGGTCTCGAGGCGCGACGACGGGCGAACGGGTTACGGGCGAAAGTGCGTGCGCTGTCGCTCCTCGTCGCGAGGGAGGAGGAGGGTGAGAATCGCGCGACGACGAGCGAACGAGAACGACGACGAGACGCCGTCGAGACGCTCGAGGCGGAGGCGGAACGCGCGGCGAGACGGTGCGCGGAGAGGAGGACGACGGCGCGCGATCGGACCGCGCGGACGTCCGCTCGCACCGACACCACCACCGGCACGAGCGATGATGCGTCGCACCGCGCCGTCGGCGACGGCGGCGGCGCGCGCCGAAACGACGAAGACGGAGACGACGACGTCGAGGACCCGCGTATTCTGTTGCGTCGCCAACGCGAGACGATGGACGAACAAGACGATGCGTTGGATGAATTATCCATCGTCGCCTCTCGCACGAGGGACATCTCGCTCGCGGTGAACGAGGAATTGGATTTACACGCGAAATTATTAGACGGCATGGACGACGAGGTGGAGGACACGAGGGAGAGATTGCTGGCGGCGACGAGGGCGGCGAGGCACATGATGCGCCGCGGGTCGAATTGTCGCTCGGCGTGCATCGCGACGGTGGTCGTCGCGTTGTGCTTTCTCATTCTTCTCTTGATCATTAAATTACAGAGATGACGTTTCGTTATGACGTCGCGGGTCGATGAAACGCGGGTCGCGATGGTCGACGGTTTCGGAGGGACGACGACAAAATGTACAAACTAGTAGCGAATAGTATGTGCGCCGCTCGCGCGTGTAAAACATACACAGAAAAGGCCAAACACAGCACACCAGAGCGAACGAACGCACGCGTTCGTCCGCGGCGTCGGCGTCCCAAGACATCGAGTCAATCATTCTTTCGCTCGAGTCGTTCGCGTCACACCGCGACGCCGCCGCGACGCGATCGTCTCGAATCCTCGCGGCGACGACGGACGGCCGAACGGACGCGTCGCGCATCACGCGTCGAGTCTCGAGCGATGCGCGTCGCCCCGAGGACGGCGCGCGCGCGCGCGACGCACCGCTCCGTCACCGCGCATGACAAAGTTTTAAAAAATAAAAGTGGCGTCGCGCGTGCGCCGTCGCGCACGCACCGTCGCGCGGTGACGACGGCGGCATCGGCGTCGTCGTCGTCTTTAGTCGTGGACGAGAGCGACGACGAACGATCGACGGTGGCGCGAGGGACGGATCCGGAGCGATTGGAGGCGCTTCTGGACAAGGCGGCGACGGCGCCGGTGTCGGTGCAAGACATCGAAGAGTTTTATCCGTACAGATTGGATGAGTTTCAGGTGGTGGCGACAGAATTATTAGTGCACGGATCCTCCGTCGTCGTGTCCGCGCCCACGGGGAGTGGGAAGACGTTGGTGGGCGAGACGGCGATTTTAACGGCGTTGGCGAGGGGCGAAAAGGCTATTTACACGACGCCGTTAAAGGCGTTGTCGAATCAAAAGTTACGAGAGTTTCAGAAAATATTCGGGAAGAGGCGGTGTGGTTTGAAGACGGGAGACGTCGACATCAACGGTGATGCGGACGTGATGATCATGACGACGGAAATTTTGAGGAATATGCTGTATTCGAGCGCCGCGGGAGGGAGAGACGACGAGAGGTTGGCAGACGTGAGCATCATCGTTCTCGATGAAGTTCATTACCTCGCCGATCGATCGAGAGGCACGGTGTGGGAAGAGACGATCATTTATTGTCCGTCTCGCATACAGCTCTTGTGTCTTTCCGCCACGGTGGGTAACCCGGAAGACTTGTCTGGATGGATTGAAGAAGTGCACGGTCCGTGCGAGACGGTGGTGTCCAGCTATCGCCCGGTGCCTCTGACGTGGCAGTACAGCATGAAACCATCGCGAATGTATCCCGGAATCGGTCCGTTGATGAATTATAAAGGCACGAGACTGCATCACGATCTGTATCCTTTCACCAGGGAAGGTCTTTTACAACGAAACAACAACGACTGGGGGCAACAGGACGACTACGGACGAGGACAAAACGGACGAGAATCGGAGCGCGTTCTTCGAAGACGATTCGTTCCGCACGTGGAAACGACGGTGCAACAACTCATCGCTAGCGATATGATTCCCGCCGTGTGGTTCATTTTTAGTCGGAAAGGCTGCGATCAGGCTGTCAATTATCTCGTACAGGCTGGCGGAAATCTCGTCACTCGAGCGGAACAACAAGAAATTGACGACGCCCTGAAAGAGTTTTCTCAGGATAACAAGGCGGCGATTCGATCGGACATGGTCGAACCTCTTCGTCGAGGGATCGCCTCTCACCACGCCGGTCTACTTCCCGCGTGGAAAGGTTTGGTGGAGACGTTGTTTCAACGCGGCTTGATCAAAGTCGTCTTTGCCACCGAAACGCTCGCCGCAGGAGTGAATATGCCGGCGAGATGTTCCGTTCTCAGCGCACTGTCGAAGCGTGACGATCAGGGCCCTCGACTTTTGACGTCCAACGAATTTATGCAAATGGCTGGACGCGCAGGGCGACGCGGATTTGACACCGTGGGTCACGTCGTCTGTTGCCAGTCACCCTTTGAGGGACCGGATGAAGCCTTTGAGCTCGTGTTAGCGCCGCCAGAAAATCTCAAGTCGCGGTTTTCTATATCGTACGGTATGGTTTTGAATTTGTTACAAGGTCGGTCTCTCGAACAGGTGAAAGGCATCGTTGAGAGAAGTTTCGGCAACTATCTCGGAGGGAAGGCACGCTCAGTTCGCGAACGCGAACTCCAACGCGCAAACGACCAGATCAAAACTCTTACGGCTCAAATCGAAGAAACAAACAGCGATGAAGAAGCTGGTGAATGGAGACGTTTCGTAAAATTGGATGAGCGGTTGAAGGAGGAGAAACGATTACTCAAAATTTTGTTGCGACAAGCCGCCGAAGCGCACGCGGACGAGATTCGCGAAACTCTTCGATACGAGCTCGAAACAAGACCGGGTCCCGTCTTGGTTGCGATCGATATCGGATATAACGCTGTTCGACGTCGGAAAGAGCGCAAATCGGCGACCATCGCGTTGTTTGAAGACGACTCCGTGAAGGTTGAGGGAGAGGATTTCGCCGGCGAATGGAGACTGCAAGATATTGACGACGACGCCTCGGTCGATTTGGACCGCCTCATGGGCGATTTCGAGGATGAATCCTCTGACGACGAATTTTTGCAGTCTTTTGATGAGAGCGATGGGTTACCTCGAGGCGTCATCGCCGCAGCTGTCGTCGAAGCGGTTCCGGCGGCTAAAATTGCGCCGACGGCAAGCGCGGTTGGCAAACCGTATCCCATGGGTGAATTCACAGCTCTTGGGAGTGATGGCTGTTGGTACCGTTTTTATTCGGATAGAGTCAAGTATATTTGCGACGATACTTTGCATTTGGCCGACTTTGAGCTCGCCGGGTCCCCACCCGCGTCGAGCAGCCTGCGTTGGATACGAGCAAGCGGCGGCGGCGTGTGGAAGGCGGACACATCGAAGAAGACGAAGCCCGTCGCGGAGCGCATTCCGACTGATCCAAGCAACTTTACTATGCTTGATCAGGCGGTTGAATCGGCAGAATTTATCGAAGCACAAAAGTTGCAGATCCAACAAACTCGAGAGGAGATTAGTCAGCTTTCGCACATCGCTGATTTGCGCAAAACTGCAAAACAGCAAAAGAAGCGTGAAACCAAGCTGAAAAAACTCAAAGAGAGACGAGACAACATTGAGCAGAGGATTAAAGAGTATTCCGCCGCCGGTTGGGACGAGTTTCTGAGAGTGGTTGATATTCTCGTCGAGTGCGGGGCGCTCGAACGAGAGTCCCTCAGTTTACTTGAGTTTGGTGAAGTTTGCGCAAACTTGAGAGGCGAAAACGAACTCTGGCTCGGCATGACGATGTCTTCAGATGCCCTTGCGCATCTTGACGCGCCCACTTTGGCCGGCTTTGCGGGCGCTCTATGCATGGATAATCGTCCAGCCACGTGCTTCTACGGCGCCTCGGAAGAGCTCGTTCGAGTTCTCGAGGATCTCGAACCAGCAATGGGTGACCTCTTGTATCTTCAATTGTCTTCCAGAATCGATATGCCCGTCAGTTTAAGTTATGAGGTTGCGGCGTTGGTCGAGTCTTGGGCGTCCGGTACGTCGTGGGATCAAATTCGCCGAGACACAACGTTGGACGAGGGAGACATCGCGCGCTTATTCCGTCGCACCGCCGAACTTCTCGCACAAATTCCACGCATTCCTCACCTTCCCGAGAGTCTCAAGGCGACCGCGAAAAAAGCGAACGATGTCGTCAATAGGCCTCCGATTAGTGATTTATCGTAGAAAGTAGATTTCATTAGATTTGTGTTATAAACTACAGTAGCTGCGTTTCTTTGCCTTTGTCTTTGTCGCCGCTTTCGGTTTCGCCGTCAACGTACAC
>Ga0255770_10001808_pt1 | contig 19714 bp, 18 predicted proteins | sample 071ome_22_FD_179968 | JGI IMG/M metagenome (GOLD analysis project Ga0255770, IMG submission 179968) | Coastal salt marsh microbial communities from the Groves Creek Marsh, Skidaway Island, Georgia - 071404AT metaG (version 2) | ecosystem: Environmental > Aquatic > Marine > Intertidal zone >...
CTGCTGTAGCTGAAAATACAGAATCACCTATGATCCCGCCAGTCCCGATCCCCTCGGGTAATTGTTGGATGGATGGAAACAATTGAATAAGTGAGGCCGAGGATAGAACAAATATGATAATCCCAATTGAGCCGAGGACATTCTCACTTTTAGTTCGCTGATTGATCGGATTCTTATTTTGGTATATGTAAACAGCTGTGAGCACTAAGATTGGTATAAACAGGTAGGAGACAATACCAAAATAAGTAAATAATATCGCTGAAACATTAGCGCCAAAGGCACCAATAAGGTTACTGTAGCTGTCGGCATCAGAGACAACAAAGTATGATGAATCGGAAAGATCAAATGAGATAAGCGATAAGAATAAAATGACCGCTATTCCACAAAACAAAACCAGCAATGACTCTCTAACACCTCTTGCGTCAATGAGCTTTACTTGATCTTTCATTTTTTGAGGTTTGGGCTTAAGCAATATATTTTTTTAAATTCCTTTTTTAAATTATATATTGAATTAACAATAAAAATCATTGCAAAAACATAGCAGTTATTTATTATGTAAGCATATTTTTATGGCTAAAGAAGATGCAATTCAAATGGAAGGAACTGTTGTTGAGACACTTCCAAACACTACCTTTAGGGTTGAGCTCCAAAACGGTCACATCGTAACTGCCCACATATCAGGTAGAATGCGAAAGAATTACATCAGAATTCTTACAGGTGATGAGGTCACTGTTGAGCTGACGCCCTATGATCTCTCTAAGGGAAGAATCGTTTATAGAAGCCGATAACAAATAAAACATCCCAGGCTCTATTACCTAGAAAAATTATTACTGTATTTTGGTAAAAAAATGTTGCCAAAACATCTCCTTAGGTTTATAAAAATCAGAAAAATACAGACAAAATAATCATGGGAAGAAAGAAGAAGCAACCTGAAGCTAAATCTGAAGATGAAGATCTAGAAAATGACTCATCTTCTGCTGAATTTGATCTTGATGATGACGACGAAGATGGGTTTGAATCAGGCGAAGATATTTCTGAAAATCCTGCGCAATTTAATAAAGAAGCCAGAAGAAAGCTAGAAGAGCTCCTAGAGAGCAAGAGAACTAGAAAAGAATTAGAAGATTTTGACGATTTTTCATTTTAAGTTCTCCTTAAAATACCAATCACATCACCCTCAACGACAAACTCTCTTTCGGATTGAATTTTAATGTTTGGAAAAGAATCATTCCCGGCCATGAGGGTAATTCCATCTTTAGAAATTTTTACCTTCTTTACTGTTACCTCACCATCAATATTGATAATCATGATCCTACCATCTTGGATATGTCTTGTTTTTTTTACTGCCACTAGGTCATTATCGAGAATTCCAAAGTCTCTCATACTCTCTCCTCTTACTCTCAACAGATAATCAGGAATTGCATTGAATAAATTTGATCGATAGTCTATCGTAGACTCAATATTTTCAATTGCATCGATTGGGATTCCTGCAGCAACACGACCAATAATAGGAATTTCCAATAAACTTTTTTCTGTCAGCTCAATACCCCTTGAAACCTTAGCATTAAGCTTGATTAATCCTTTATTCTCAATTGCCTTCAGGTGCGACTGAACGCTGTTTATAGATTGAAACCCAAAATGATCCGCAATCTCCCTTCTGGTGGGAGACTTGAGATAATTTAATTTAATATCCCGAATGTAGTCTAAAATCTTCTGCTGACGTGAGGTAATGTTTTTCATTTAAAGGAAAAAACTATTATAAAAACTAAAATTTTAAGAGGTTTGCTCCCCAAGTAAATCCTGCGCCAAAAGCTTCAAGCAAGACAAGCTGCCCCCTTTTGATCCGTCCATCGCTTACGGCCACATCCAGTGCGATGGGAACCGTGGCTGCAGAGGTATTTCCTGTGTATTGTACCGTCAATACGACATGTTCCATTGGCATATTAAGACGCCTAGCAGTAGCAGAAATGATTCTTAGGTTTGCTTGATGAGGGACCAACCAATCAATATCCCCTTTTTCAAGATTGTTATCTTTAATAACTTTATCTACAAGGGACTCAAGGGTCTTGACCGCAACCTTAAAAACTTCATTGCCTGCCATGTGAATGGCTGGACTAAGATGGACATCAGCCCCCTCTTCTTTGGGTCTCGCTTCAAGTAATGCACGATGCCTGCCATCTGCGCTTAGGTGTGAGTATAAAATTCCTGGCTCATCACTTTTATCCAGAATAACGGCTCCGGCGCCATCACCAAAGAGTACGCAAGTACTTCTATCAGTCCAATCTAGAAGTCTCGCCATTAGCTCAGCACCAATGATAAGCGCACGTGTGGCTTGTCCGGCCTTTATAAAATTATCTGCAATATTTAGCGCATAAACAAAACCGCTACAAGCTGTTTCAAGGCTAAGCGCTGGGCACGGAGGAATTCCTAACCTCTCCTGTATCAAGCACCCAACATTTGGGAAGGGTAAATCAGGTGTGCTGGTTGCAACAATAATAAGATCAATGGTTGCTGGATCTACATTGCCCTTTTTAATGGCATCGGAAGCTGCCTCAAAGGCGAGATCAGAGGTATTCTGATGGTCTAAAGCAAAATGTCTTTGCTTAATTCCAGTTCTAGCAACTATCCACTCATCAGTAGTATCAACAATTTTTTCAAGATCCTGGTTAGTGACAACCTTGGGCGGAAGATAGCTACCGGTGGAATGAATTTTGGAGTAAATCATCTGGATATATTTCTTAAAATTTTATTCACGATATCAGATTTTGACTCTTTATAGGCAATCTCTAATGCTGACCTGAAGCCAATCTCATCAGAACTCCCATGACTTTTTATAACAATACCATTAAGACCTATGAGCATCGCACCATTATAACGCCTTGGGTCCATTTTTTTTCTAAGTGCGGCGAGGACAGGAAGTGTGAAAATAGATAAGAATTTATAAAATAAACTACTCATCAATATATTTTGAATAAAAGCTTTTATTAGGCCTGCAGTACCTTCGATAGACTTAAGTGCTACGTTACCAGTAAAGCCATCACATACAACAACGTCAACTCTTCCTGAGAACATTTCATTAGCCTCAATATAACCATAGTAATTTATCTCAGAATTTCTAAGTATTTCAGAAGCATCTTTGATGGTTGAATGCCCCTTGTGATGCTCCTCTCCGATATTAAGCAGAGCTATGACCGGATTCTCTTTTTCTAATAAATCTCTAGCAAGAAAGTTCCCCATTTTCGCAAACTGAATAAGGTTCTCACTTGTACATTCCGTATTTGCACCAAGATCTAGCATCAAAAAGGGTGTCTTTTTGCCAGGAAGCATGGTTACAATTGCAGGCCTCTCAATACCCTCAATAAGCTTTAAAGCAACTGAGCTAAGCAACATCAGCGCTCCTGTATTGCCAGAACTTACAAATGCATGGGCTTTCTTTTCTTTAATGGAGTCGATACCACGAGCCATAGTGGATGTTTTTTTTCTTCTAAGCGCATCGGATGGTTTATCATCCATCCTCACTGCCTCATCACATTCAATAAGCTCGATCCTATCAACGATTTTATTAGGATACCTTTTTTTTATTGCTTCGATGGATTCGCTTACTCCGTAACAGAGAAGCGAGGCATCTGGATGTGAGTTGAGAAAACTTATTGAAGCTAAAATAGCAGGCTCAAATCCTAGATCCCCTCCATCGAGATCGATCGCTATCTTGATTTGATGCGTCATAATAGGGGTAAGAGGTGAGGCGTTAAGCTTCTTCTTCCTCGTCTACTGGCTTAATAACCTCTATAATTTGCTTTCCTTTGTAGAATCCCTCTTGGGTTAAGTGATGTCTTCTATGCTTCTCACCAGTCTGTGGATCCGTAGATAAAGAAGAACTCCCGAGAGCATCATGTGAACGTCTCATATTCCGTCTTGATCTAGATTTTTTTGATTTTTGTACTGCCATAAGTATTCTTACAATTTTAAGATGTCATATGTTATGAAAAAAATAAAAGAAAATACACCACTATTTTTGATAATTTTTTTTAGAATCCCCTAAATATTAGTATTTTATCTATCCCCCATACGATCAATTTGCTATTAAAATAAAATTAAATATCTAAAATTGAACAATGAAAATCTACTTAGCCAGCCAATCCGTATATAAAATCGAAATTATGCAAAAATTTTTTACAGAAGTCTTATCTGTTTCCCATTACGCTGATGAAACAATAAATACTCTAAATGACCCTGAGCTTGAGTCGAGGAGACTTGCAAAAGACAAGGTCCTATCAATAATTGGATCCATTGACTGTAGCCCTAAAGATATCCTGCTTGGTGGCGATCAAGTAGGCTACTTTGATGGAGGCTTTCTCGAGAAACCAGGGACCATTGAAAATCAAAAAAGACAATTGGCCCAATTAAGCAATAAGGAGGTGTCATTTTATACCTCGATGTATGTATCCTCTAAGGATCAAAGCATCAATAAATTGATCACCGATCGTACTTTAGTCAAATTTAAAAAACTCCCTGATGAACTTATTAACAAGTACGTGGAAAAGGAAAATGCATCTGACTGTGCAGGGGGTTTTAAAATTGAGTCACTTGGTCCACTACTCATGGAGTATGTGAGTATGAGGGACCCTTACGCCCTGCAAGGACTCCCCATCATGCAATTAATAAGAGTTCTTGAGGAAATTGGAATTAGCCCAATTTAAACTCCTTGGCTGGCTTACATACTAACTCTTTAGGTATACCATCAATTTGTTCGTGGAATACCATTTTGGTTGCATGAAGCAACATCCTCGTTGAGCTAATTTTCTTCTTTTCGTTCATCAGATTGTCTTTATACTTTGGGTCACCAATGATTGGAAAACCAAGGTGATGTAGGTGAGCCCTTATCTGATGCATCCTGCCCGTCACAAGCTCGATCCTTAAGTGCGATGCATTTCTGTTACGCTCTAAAAGAGAGATACGGCTAACCGATTCCTTGCCTTTAGAGCTCACTACAGTCACTGATTGCTTATGGATTCTCTTTCTCTCAAGTTTTAAATTTATCTCAATTTCGCCAAGATCCCATCTCCCGTAGACGATAGCATCATAATATTTTGAAACCTTATGGGCCCTGAAAACCTCATGAAGGGATTTTAGGGTGGATCTTTTTTTGGCAATCAAGATACATCCTGATGTTAACTTATCAAGTCGATGAACTAGATCTGACTGACCCAAATCAGATCTCAGCGATCGCACCATCTCGATCAGTCCATTTTGCTGACCAGTGCCTGCGTGCGCTGAAAGGCCAATCGGTTTATTGATAGCCATAACAAGCTCATTCTCAAAAATAATAAATTCTTTTAGCCATTCAACTTGGTCAGAATTTATTCTTTCACGAAATTTATCTGGCCTTAGATCAATATCTCTAACACTGATCTTGTCATTAGTATTAAGCTTTGTTGATACGGATGTTTTTTTATCATTGACTTTGACTTTTGCCCTTCTGATTAATTTATAAATGAGGCTTCTTGGAACCCCTTTCAGCTCTCTCAATAAAAAATTATCTATCCTTTGTCCCGCATGATCACTGCTCACATTAAAGGTTCTGGATTTATTACTCTCAGGCTTGATCATTAAATATGACTTATGAATTTTATTAAGATTAGTGTATTATCTATCAAAATAAGTTCAGCTTAACAGCAGATGCTGTCAAATTTTAAGAATTTAACCTAGAGTAAATACATGCCGAACCTGAAAACCCAAAATTTCAATACAAGCAATGGTTCGTTGTTCATAGCTGAATCTTTTACGTATGACTCTAGCTTTAGCAAGGAAGTATTAAATGAAAAGAATTCTAATAAATGCTACTCAAGAGGAAGAGACTCGGGTAGCTCTGGTAGATGGGCAAAGGCTCTACGATTTAGATATAGAGATATCTTCTCAGGCCCAGATAAAGTCTAATATATATAAGGGTATTGTTGGTCGCGTAGAACCTTCACTAGAGGCGGTCTTCGTCAATTTTGGCAATGAGCGCCATGGATTCCTGCCCCTCAAAGAAATTTCAAAGGAGTATTTTAAGACTGACCAGAGTGCGAATATCAAGGAACTGATTCATGAGGGTCAGGAAATTGTGGTGCAAGTAGTCAAAGAGGAACGTGGCAATAAGGGTGCTGCCCTAACCACATTTCTATCTTTAGCCGGAAGATTCCTCGTTTTAATGCCAAACAGTCCTGGCGCGGGAGGAATTTCAAGAAGAATCTCTCCTGAGGATAGAAAGCAATTACAAAAAACTCTCAAGACCATCAGCCTAGATAAGAGCATGAGCTATATTGTGAGGACTGCCGGTGTCGGTCGCAGCGCTGAGGAGTTGCAGTGGGATCTAAATTATTTGAGTAGTATCTGGGAGGCCATAAAAATGGCAGCCGTTAAAAATCCGGGGCCTGCGCTTATCTATCGTGAGGGAAACTCAGTTATTCGAGCAGTCAGAGATCATTTAAATTCCGATATCGGTGAGGTGATTATTGATAATGCTCAAAGGCATGAGGAGCTCATTGGTTTTATTGAAAAAATCATGCCTCATAATCTCAATAAAATTAAACTCCATGATGACCCTCAGACGACGCTCTTTTCAAGGTATCAAATTGAGAGTCAGATCGAGTCTGCCTATGCCCATCAAGTGAATCTTCCTTCGGGCGGCAGTATGGTCATTGATCATACTGAGGCGCTGATCTCTATCGATATCAATTCGTCGAGGTCAACCAAAGGTGAGGATATTGAGACCACTGCGCTCAATACTAATCTAGAGGCAGCCCAAGAGTTAGCAAGGCAATTAAGGATTAGAGATATCGGTGGCCTTATAGTTATTGATTTTATTGACATGAGCTCATTTAAGAATCAACGAGAAGTCGAGAATAAATTAAAGTCTGCTCTAGAAGATGATAAGGCAAGAATACAAGTGGGCAAGATATCTAGGTTTGGTCTTCTTGAGATGTCCAGGCAAAGGCTTAAGCCTGCGCTAGAGGATTCAACACAGTTAACTTGTCCAAGGTGCTCAGGCCTAGGACAAATTAGAAGTTTAGAGTCGATCACACTCTCAATCCTAAGACGTATTGGAGAGGAGTCAAGAAAAGACAACACTGGGAAGGTTCTTGTATTTGTCCCTCTTGAGGTGAGTGACTACATCTTGAACCAGAAAAGGGATGTCCTAAATAAAATTGAAAGCAATAATCTTATATCCGTTGTTCTTCTTACCAATCCTAAACTTCAGACGCCTGCTTATGACATCACTAGAGTTAGAAAAGATGAAATATCTAAAGTGGATGATCTGATCAAGGAGTCTCTGGAAAGGGAAGTTGGTAGACGCCCTGCCCTCAATCAGGTATCGCCCTCGGTGAGCAGAGAGCCCTTGGTTGAGAATATTTTACCTAATAATCCGCCTCCAAAACCTAAGCAGCCAGGCTTGTTAACAGCGCTCATTAGATGGTTTAGCTCACTTTTTAGTAGCAAGAAGAAAAAAAATTATCGTAACCAGAAAGGACGATATAACCGAAGAAGAAGAAATAACTCGAGGCCCAGCAATCGGGGTGAAAGCCAAAACACTAAACCAAGGAATAGAAACAGACCAAGAAACAGGAACAGGAACCAGATAAATAAGAAGCCTAGAGACTAGCCTCCAAGATACTAAGCTGTTGCCTGATAATGTTATCGCAAGCCTCTCTGATCATTGAGAAAGAAGTCTTAAAATCAGACATATCCCCATAGTATGGGTCCGGCACATCTTGGGGTATAGGATTAAATTGAGTAATCAAGCTACATTTACCCTTATGCGAGGGATAGTGATTGATGAAATATTCTAAATTATTGGAGTCTAATGCATAAATTAAGTCATAGCTATTAAGATCATGTTGGCTTAAATGGCTAGCCTGATAACCAGAGATGTCAATTTCAAATTCTTTCGCTAGCGCTAAGGATCTTGGATCTGGTGGACTTCCGATATGATACTTATGTGTACCGGAAGATTTTGTTTTAATGGTGGTTAAATGAGAGGTCTTTTTTTTAAAATATCCCTCGGCGAGCGGACTCCGACATATATTCCCCATACAAAAAAATAGAAAGCTAACTCGCAATTTCATCCTCAAGGTATTTGAGATCGTCTAAGGTATCGACTCCGCGGTAAGTTTTCTTATCCGTGTGATGAATATCGATGGGTATGTTTAACCATAGGGCTCTCAACTGTTCGAGTCTCTCGTGAATCTCCCAAGAGCACGGCGATGATTCCATTATTTTGTTGAGGGTGTCGATCGAATACCCATAAAGCCCGATATGACGAAAGCAGAAATGTCGTATTTCTTCAAAGTGTTCGCAGTCTGGACCGCGCCTAGAAAAGCTGATCGCTTGAGATGAAGCATTCACAAGTACTTTTGCCGTATTTTGATCAAAATACTCTTCATTTGAATGAAAATCTGTCACTACGGTCGCCATGTTCGAATTCTTTTCTCTCATACATAAAGCTAAGTCCTCAATAATTTGTGGATTAATAAGAGGCTCATCGCCTTGTATATTTATCACACGCGTTGTATCAGACCACTTAAGCTGTTTTGCTACCTCGGCTATACGCTCTGTTCCATTTCTGGGAGCGGAACTTGTCCTAACGATTGTTGCATTGAACTTAGAGCATGCCTTAGCAATTTCATCGCTGTCTGTTGCAATGATGGGTGATGCTCCCTTGACTTGTTGAACCTGCTCATAGACTCTCTGGATAATTGATTTACCTGCAAGTTGTACCAAGGCTTTTCCTGGTAACCTCTTTGAATTAAGCCTACAAGGAATGACGTATTGTAAATTCATTGAATATTCGCTAAAAATTTATCTAAGGCCTTTTCGGCATCTGAGGAAAAATCTATTTTACCTTCAAGATAGTAGATTGGAAGACCCCAATCCTCATTACATTTTACGATGTCTTTATGTGTCATAAGTATTGGTAAGTCATCCTCAAAGATCAGGTCTTTTTTGGAAAAATTAAAATGATCAGGGAATGCATGGAAAGTAATATTTTCAGAAATACCTACAAGATTTGAGAAAAAACTTTTTGGCTTAGCAATGCCTGTTACCGCATGAAATCCAAATGAAAAGAGATTTTTTGACACAGTTTCATGTCTAATATTTTTTATCAAGCCAGGCTTAAGCCTAAATTGATTCAAGCTGTCCGTAAGGTCCCTTGTAAATATTAGATCTGGGCTCTTGATCTCATGAATACTGCACCTAAAAGGGCCGAATGGAATATACAGTTTATTGAAATTCTCCTTTGCATCCTCAATCAAAATATTATGATCACGCCATAACCTATGGTGCTGTAGACCGTCATCGCAAATGACTACATCAAGAGGCTCGTATTTCAAGAGAGTACTTATGGCCCGAACTTTATCTCTGCCCTTAACAACCTTACATCCAGTTAACTGCGAAATTTCTAGCGCCTCGTCACCTACCTCCTCAGACGTAGAGTCATAATCTAATATCTTAACTTCAGAAGCATTTTTGCTTTTATAACCACTGACGTGAATACCCACTTTTAATCCAAGGCTTGTAAGACGTTGAGCGATATTTATAGTTAAAGGAGTTTTGCCGGACCCGCCGGCTGTCAAATTACCAATAACGATCACTTTTACCGGAAGTTTGTAGGATTTTATAAAACCTACTTGATAGAGGTAAAATCTGATTTTTTGTGCAATCTGAAAACAAATACTAAAGGGATAAAAAAATAAATATAGGAAACGACTCTTATACCAGAGCCACTGGATAAATCGATAAGTCATCAGTGAGTTTGCATGTTATAAAGTGATCGATAAACACCATCTGTTTCGAGCAGCTGACTATGTGTTCCCTCTTCAATAATCTTACCCTCGTCAAGCACATAGATTTTGTCAACATGCTCAGTAAAAGTAAATCGATGCGCAATGATTAAAGTGGTTCGACCCTTCATGAGTTTTGCGATCGAGTCTCGCACATATCTTTCAGACTCTGAGTCAAGGGATGAGGTCGCCTCATCAAGAATTAATATTGGAGCATCCTTAATAATTGCCCGTGCAATGGCGATTCTTTGCTTTTGTCCGCCTGAGAGCATGGCACCCCTTTGACCGATATTTGAATGTATTCCATTTGGTAATGACTGAATCAGTTCGGTCAAATGAGCCGACTCAATGGCACTTAGGATCGATTCTTGATCTATATTTTTATCCATACCATAAGAAATATTCTCAGCAATTGTACCCTCAAGTAGAACAATATCTTGACTGACGAGTGAAATCTGTTTTCTTAGAGACTGCATCGTTAAATCTTGAATGTTTTTCCCATCAAGAAAGATAGCGCCCTCCTCGACTTCATAAAATCTAGGGATCATAGAGACAAGAGAGGTCTTACCCGCTCCAGATCTGCCCACAAAAGCAACACTGGTTCCTTCTTTAATCATTAATGAAACATCATTGAGCGCAACCTCATCATCATTACGGTATGCAAAAGTAACGTTACTAAATTTTATTTCCCCAAGAGCGGCTTCAATATTTATGGTGCCTTGGTCTCTCTCCTCGGAGGTATCTAAAATTTCAAACAAGACACCTGATGAGGCTATACCTCTTTGTATTGCAGCATTGATGTTTGTCAGTCGCTTTATTGGTGCCAACAGCATACCCATAGCAGTGAGAAATGCCATAAAGCTTGGCGCATCTAATTGGATAAATTCTGATGAGCTTAGGGTAATCCATACAATAAAAGCAATACCAAGCGCTAATACATATTGCGTCATTGCATCCCCTATTGCCCTAACCGCAATAATCTTAAGATTAGATTTATAATTTTCCCGATTGATGCTCGTGAATCTTTTAGATTGAAATTCTTCTGCCTGATAGATTTTAATATCCCTGTGCCCATGAATAATTTCTTCGGTCGATTTTGTAGCATCTGCCATAGAATCTTGGATACGCACACTGTATTTTCGGAATGCCCTACTCATGACTCTGATTAAAATTGCAATAAAGGGAACCAGAAGAAACACAATAAGTGTCAAGGATGGGCTGTAGTAGATCATAGCTATAACCAGCACAACAATGGTAAGAGAGTCTCGGACTAATACCACAATTGCATCAGAAATGGCTTGAGCTACTTGCTCGGTATTATAGGTAAGCTTCGAAATCATGGACCCAGAAGATGTCGCCTCGTAATAGCTCGTAGGCAATGCTAGATATTTATTAAAAATTTCACTCCGCAGGTCCCGAATGACCCTCCGCCCTAACCAACCTAAACCATACACTGTAACAACATCTGTGAAACCTCGAATAGTAAAGATAACTAAGAGCAATACTGGAACAAAATAGCTATTGAGTTCATTCAAAGAGCCTAATGCATTAATAATGGTCTCCATCAAGTAAGGCACGGCAGCATTAGCAAGCGAGTAGAATACCATCGAAATCATTGAAATTAATAAGACGTTCCAATGGGGCATTAAATAGCCTAGTAACCTGCCATAGGTGTATTTCAAGCTTCGGTATTCGCGCGTCATCTAATCAGCAAATGTTCCATTCTGGATGGTTAATCTCTTATCCATTTTATCAGCGATTTCAATATCATGAGTAACCACTACAAGAGTCGTATTGAGCTCATGTGAGAGCTTAATCAATAAAGATGTAATAAGAGATGCGTTAGGGTTATCCAGATTGCCGGTGGGCTCATCGGCAAATACAATCGATGGTTTATTAACAACAGACCGAGCAATTGCCACTCTTTGTTTTTCACCTCCGGATAACTCATGAGGCAAGCTTCTGTATTTATTCTCAAGATTTACAAGCGTTAGAGTCTTCTCTGCCTCCTCCATGGCAACCCTTATATTTTTGCCGGAGATCAATAAAGGCAATGCCACGTTATCCCTAACATTGAGATCATTCAAAAGATGAAAAGACTGAAAAATAAAACCTATTTTCTGATTTCTAAGTATAGAAATCTTATTATCCTTAAGCTTATATATGTCCTCTCCCTCAAATTCAATGGTGCCGGATGACGGGCGATCTAGACCGGCCGCAATATTTAATAAGGTGGTCTTACCAGAGCCGGAGGCGCCCATGATTGCGAGTCTATCGCCCTGATGTATGACCAGATTAATATCCTTAAGAACATGGAGCAAGTCTTCGCCATCCCGGTAATGCTTGCTAACATTTATTAACTCAAGAATTTTATTCATTTCTTAGGGCCTCTGCTGGGAGCACATTGACAGTCTGTCTCGCAGTAAGGAAAGAGCCAAGTAATCCTGAAAAAAAGGTGACTGAAAGTATTAAATAAATATCACTTTTATAAATAATTCCGTTCAAGGAATCGATACCATAAACCTCTGAGGACAAAAGGTTTTCACCGATCAGTAAGCCCATCCCTTGAATGATCAAATCAAGATTTTTCATAAACAATAACCCTAAAAATAATCCTATGATAATTGCCATGCTAATCCTGACCAATGATACCAATAGAAAGACTTTTGTGATCAAGTGACTTTGTAGTCCCAATACTTTCAGCAAAGCTATAAAACTTTGTCTGGACTTAACTTCTAATAAATTCATGGAAAATAAATTAAAGAGTGAAATCACAAATAACATAAAAAGGATAACCCATAAAACTGCACGAGTAATATTAATGGACTCAAATAGATTTCTATATTCTACATCCCATCTGGTAATAGTTGCTAACGGCGAGAGTATTTCGTTTAGTCTTGCAATAGTGCTATCCATGCTCAATGGTGTCTCAACATATAAAAGCAAACCCTTTTCAATGTACCTCTGAGACGCTAGAGCGTATAAGGTGTCAGAGTTGATCAAGGCTAATCGCTCTTCTGAAGCTGCCATCGCATAGCTCATTACCTCCCTGATACCTAAAACCTTGACCCTAGGTATAGTTGCAATTGCATTCAGATCGGCAACTAAACCAAACACCGCAAGCTCATTATTCGCACCTAATCCAAGCTCAGTACTTAATGCATCACTGATGATAATAGATTCGTTTTCTATTGGTGCAAGCTCTAGTATGGATGGATACATGCCATCCTCAAAGGCAATCAATTGTGTAATGATCTCCTTGCCTGAATCTCTTATGAGGCCCATGCTAGCCTCGAAGGGGATGACCTCTCTTATCTCATTTGTTAAGAAAGTGATATCTGAGGATTCCAAGGAAAATCTATCCCTATCAATCTCCGGCGAGGTAACTCTTAAATGCGGGATCTTATCAATCAAAGCGCTGCTTAAAGCGTATTCAAAGCCATTCATAACAGCAATCCCTGCGGTCATAAGAAATACTGCAAATACCATTGTAATGACCCCTCTGCTAAGGGATTTAAGATTTAGCCTCCCGTTGAGCCGAAAAAAAGTATTTAAAAGCTGAAAGTATAGTCTCATGATAATTTTCTTAAGCTAACAAATTTGTTGGCTATTAATTTTTTTTGCAGAAAGAATAATGAGATTAAATAAGCCATAAGAGTAAATAGCAAAAATATAATCAGGTATTGATAAAAATTTAAATGGGCAGGCACCTGACTTAAAAAAAAGAGCTCGTAGGGCAAAAAGCCTACCTCTAGGGCCTCGTATAAGTATGTAGTCATTTCGTTAAGCTGAACAGAGATTAGCGTTCCCAATGTCATACCTAAAAAAATACTGAGACCAATAAGGAATACAGGATAAATGAGAAAAATTTTCCGAATCTGGTCACCTTTTAAGCCCAAGGTTTCCATAATTGAAATATCGACACGCTTTCTTTCAATAAGCTGAGACAGGATCGCTGTAAGATTCGTATAAGCAATTAAGATTACAAGACCCAGAAGAAGCATCATGAAAAGCTTCTCAATGGCGATAGCCCTGAACAGGGTTGCATTCACATCAAACCAAGTTATGTAGTTACCCACCAGTGGCTGTTCTGCCAGGTAACTGGTGATAGCATCCATCTCGTAAGGGTCGACTAAGTTTAAATTGAGTACATAACTTTGGATATATTGATCAACAGAGGTAAAGTCAGAAACCGAGAGATTAATATCAAATCTATCAGTGATTCCTTGTGTTTCATTTTGATTTCTCGCAATTGAATCTACTCTATTGGTTCCTGAATACAAGGATAAGCTTCCTGGAAAAATGAGTGAGATTGCCTCGCCCTCAATGATCTCATGCTGAAAAGCAAATGCATTGGACATGTAGGATTGGAGCACATCTTTATCGCTTTGATGGTTGGATTCGTGAAAAATGATATCAGCGAGCGCATAGCCCCCTGAATAAGTGACAATAGCTGTCGCAGAGCCTACCAAATACGCATCCTCTATATCGGGCTGAGAAATGATATCAGTCATAAGCGCTTCTTGGCTGGCATGATCAAGATCCGATACATCAACTGAAATTTCAGAGCTTGTATCAACTATTCTCTGATTTATAAGCCTTTCAAATCCATTCATCATATTGAGAATAAAAATCATTACCGCAATGCCTATGATCGTACTCAGAGCGGTGACCATACTTAAAAAACCATTGAACCCACTACCCCTTATGGTTAGGAGGTATCTTGCGGCTATGTATACCATTGATAAAAAACGCATGATTTGAAAATAATAACAACTTTAGGGAGAGATAGTCTTAAATTCAAAAACAAAATTATGCGATAATCCCCACCCTCAATGATGCAAAAGAATCTACATATTGTTGCCTTTGACTACTCAAAAGCCATTGAGTGTAAAAAAATAATTGATAAGTCAGATAAGCCAGTCATCATTTGTCTTCCATCTGATCAGGATGCATTGATACTCCTAAAAGAATTAAAAGCATTAATTAAAAATTTAGATATTGATTTTCTATCGAGCAATGGCAATCAACCTTATCAATTTAAGCCTAATAATTATGAGAATCAGCTATCAAGGATTAGGTCCTTAGGAAAAATATACCAAAAAAAACTTCCAAAGGTTCTGCTGCTATCGATCGATAACTTATTTTATCGATTCCCTCCTAAAGAGGAATTCATTGATGAGACACTTAGCATTCATATTAGAGATGAACGTTATGATGAAATTATCAACTACCTCTTTAAATATGAATTCTTAAGGGTCAATACTGTTACCAATATGGGTGAATTTTCAATGAGAGGTTCGATTATTGACTTTTTTTCATCGGCTCATGATTCACCCCTAAGAATTAACTTTGACGATCAGAAGGTAGAAAAAATTACTCTCTTTGATATAGATTCACAATTAAGCACTCATGATCTAAGCAATTGTATAATCTCTCCATTCAAAGAGTTCTTATTGAGCCATGAGCTGATCGATCGATTTAAGACAAACTTTCGAACTTATGTTGATGTCGATCATAATGAGTCAACTATATATCAAAAGGTTAGCATGGGATACGTACCTATTGGTATCGAGCATTACTTGCCCCTATTTTTTGATCAAACATTGAAATTAATGGACTTGATTGATGAGCCCTGTCAGTGGATATCAATAGGAGAATTTCAAAATAACTATAAAAAATTCTCCATTATGATCTATGAAAATTTTCAAAAGCAAAATAATCAAGAACTACTAAAACCCGAATTACTTTACCAGCTTGAGGAAGATAGCAACCATGCTATCTCTACAGAATATTTAATTACTATTTCTTCTAATGTGCCTAACACAAAAGACAAGCAAATAGTGAAGGCAAATTCTCAGACACTGCATCATATATATGATAGCAAGAGTTGGCTAAGCTCGCTTCTAAACTATCAGGCCAGCAGTCAGTATAAGATAATTTTTTCCTCAAGCTCACCTGGTAAAAATCAAGTACTTGCCGACTTATTAAAATCACATAACATAAATGTCCTTTTGAGCAAAGAAACTATCCCTGCCATTAAGTTTCATGACTCAAAAATAATAATTTCGTCTGGATACATCGACAAGGGCGTTATCGATCATGAGCAAAAGATTATATTTATACCCACTGAGCTGGTCACTGATGCAATAGCAAGCAGTTCAAAGAAGAGACAAGATGTGGATCTCTCAAAATACTTTGCTCATTTAGAGCAGTTCACAAAAGACAGTCATGTGATCCATAAGCGTTTTGGCTTAGGTATTTATCGAGGCCTAAGGAAGCTCGATGTAGGGGGCATGGATAATGAATTTATTTGCCTAGAGTATGCAGATAGGGACCTGCTCTATATTCCAGTTTATGAAATTAATGAGGTTACTAAATACAGTGATGCAAATATTAAAAACCCCGTCCTCCACAAGCTAGGAACGAATCAATGGAGTAAAGCTAAGTCTAAGGCCGAAAGAAATATTAGAGACGTGGCAGTAGAGCTACTAACTGTCTATGCAAAAAGAAAGAATGCGGCTAATAAGATGAGAGCTATCGATGAGGATGAGTACCAAAAATTTTGTAGGGAGTTTGCATTTGAAGAGACAGTGGATCAGCTTCGGGTAATTCATGAAATAGAGGATGAGTACAGAACTGGCAAGCTCATTGATCGTCTAATATGTGCAGACGTTGGTTATGGAAAGACCGAGGTTGCGTTGCGCGCTGCCTACATGCACTTACTCAATAATGAGAAGGTGATCTTTTTGGTCCCTACAACTCTTCTTGCGCAACAACATTTTGAAAATATTACCGAACGATTCAGTCAATTTGCCTGCAGCATCGGAATCCTGTCAAGATTACAATCAAAAGATTCTGTCCATGATACCTTTAACTTAATAAGTGAGGGCAAGCTAGATATCTTAATAGCGACTCATAAAGCACTTTTTCATAAAGATCTATTGAAACAATTTGGTCTTATTGTGATTGATGAGGAGCATAAGTTTGGGGTTAGACAAAAGGAGGTCCTTACCAGTATTAGATCCAATCAAAATATCTTGTCACTGACGGCAACCCCTATACCTCGCACCCTTAATCTTTCCCTAAATGGTGTTAAAGATATTTCACTTATCGCTACTCCTCCTGAGAATAAACAGGGTATCGATACCTATCATATTCACTGGGATAAACAAAAAATTACAGAGGGCATTCAAAATGAATTAAAAAGAGGTGGGCAGGTATACTTTGTTCACAATAGGGTAAGAGAGCTGGAACGTATCCATGAAAAGCTTATCAATCTCATACCGCAACTTCGTATCTCCATCGCACATGGTCAGATGTCAGCTACTGAACTTAATCAATCCATGAGAGGATTTATTGATAAGAAAACAGATCTGCTGCTGTGTACTACCATAATTGAAAGCGGCATCGATAATCACAATGTGAATACCATATTTATAAATGATGCAGATTCGATGGGGTTAGCTCAGGTACACCAACTTAGAGGAAGGGTCGGTAGGGGATCGCGTAAGGCATTTTGCTACGTAGTGACTCGCCCAGAACAACTTCTGAGTAGCGATGGGAAGTTAAGGCTAAGGGCCATAGAGTCTATGTCAGATCTAGGTGCTGGTTTTTCTCTAGCCGCGCATGATCTTGAGATTAGAGGTGCAGGTGAAATTTTAGGTGCAAGACAAAGTGGAGACATACAACAAATTGGCTTTAATTACTATAATGAGCTTCTATCAAAGGCTATTGAAGCGATCAAAAATAATCATTTAAACTCTATTGATTTAAGCTTTGATCAGAGTATTGAAATTAACTTAAGCATTCCTGCGCTTATTCCAGAGGACTATATGCCTGACATCAACCAGCGCATCAGTTTCTACCGCAAGATTACCGATTCTGACGATTTTAATCGTGTAAAAATTGAGCTGATTGATCGCTATGGCCCCATCCCAATAGAGATTGAAAATTTTTACCTGATTAATAGAATTAAAAAATTACTAAAAAAAGCGCTAGCGGTCAAAATTAATGGCAATGCTGAGAGATTTAAGATTACCCTATCAGAAAATCACTTATTTAATATTGATAAGATTCTTAGAGATACACAAGATAGGTCTCTTGCTTATGAGATAAGTATTGGAAAGGATAACTCTCTAACCTTTAGATCATTAATGGATTTTAATTTTACTAAAGATATTCTTGATACTATAGAAAGATATGTATAAGAAGATTATTTTGTTAATCCCGCTTCTTGTAATTTTTAATTGCAAACTACTGCATTCACAAGAGGAAAATGATCAGGATAGATTTGACTATCAGTATGAGTTTATTTTTTTTAAGCAGAATGAATTTTTACTAGAAAACTCACTAGAACGATTTGAAACTATGCAGCCAATTAATCGACTGAGTCAGTCTTTGAGCGATCCCCTAAAGATTAACTTGAAGTCTTATCAAAAAAGAATCCTTAGCGATATGAGTCAGATAGTTAAGTCAAAGGGAGATATCTTTATCGATGACTACATCTACTCTGATTTTGTAAATACATGTGAATCTTTTATGGATTGCGAAAGTGAGGCGATCTTATCTGCAAGTCAACTCCCGTCTCTTATTCCACAAGCTAACGAAGAAAGTTTGGATGATTTATTAATCTATCATTCACCTGATTTACTTTTACCAGAACTTAATCGTTTAAATACTCTCAGGCCCTATGAGGTGATTGGTAATATAGGCTGGTATCTTGATACAGATGCCAGAAACAGTGACTTTTTATTAGAGGATCTACAAATGATTCACCCTCAATTAAGTGGAGTGGTAAAAGTTATTCGTGCCCAGCCCAACAGAGTGGAGCTTGATGTTACCTACATAGGAGAGAATGGCGTGACTCTTATTGGTAATGATGTGGATAGTCTTGAGTTAATATACCTTAAACCTAGATACATTATAAACTCAGGCCAAACGATTAACCTTGGGTCTATTTTCTACTTTGATCATCCTGCATATGGAGTTTTGGCGACTGTATCAAGAATAAATAACTAGCATAGCCAATTATTATCTTTTAGCATTTTTATAGACTTCTCATAGTTTTCAAGCTTTCCATGCTCATCCACGCTATCAAGAGATAAATTACACTCATCTATTCGATTAATCTCTGTATCGTGTGCTTCAATCTCATTAATAAAATGAAATCTATTCTCATATTGATTGCATATGATGGCCATATCATTACCGGCCTCAATTGATTTTTTTATAAGTTCAAGCATACTTCCAAAATGACTCAGTCCCTTCATTGTTAGATCATCACTAAATTTAAAAACTGGACCTAGAGAATCATGAATCTTTTGTATCCATGGCATAGATAAACTTACAGGAGCATCATCAATTTTTGGAAAAATAACATGGCTTAGCATCACGGCATTGAGTAACTCAGCTGACGCAAGATACTCGTAAATTGAGATATCCTCTTTGATTTGTTCAAGATCTCTATCATCCTTTGCCATATCTAGGTGAGTGTCAATGGTTGTCCCTGCATGAGAGGGATAGTGCTTACCCACTGCACTCATGCCCTGAGCTTTCAGTCCCCCAATGAAATAATGACAAAGACCCTTGATGGCCACAGATGAGCGATGAAAAGATCTATCAGCAATAATCTCCGATTTACCGAGATCAATATCAAGCACAGGAGAAAAATTTAAATCAATTTGAAATTTTGATAGCTCATAACCAATAATATTGCCCGTTGCAAAAGCTAATTGAAGTGCAGTGTCTTGATTTTGATCAAACATTTTACCTAATGAGCGCATGGCAGGAATTTTGCTAAATCCCTGCTGAAATCTTTGAACCCTTCCTCCCTCATGGTCGACCGCAATTACCAGAGACGGTGACTTAATCGCCTTGATCTCCTGGCAAAG
>Ga0255770_10001821_pt1 | contig 19661 bp, 30 predicted proteins | sample 071ome_22_FD_179968 | JGI IMG/M metagenome (GOLD analysis project Ga0255770, IMG submission 179968) | Coastal salt marsh microbial communities from the Groves Creek Marsh, Skidaway Island, Georgia - 071404AT metaG (version 2) | ecosystem: Environmental > Aquatic > Marine > Intertidal zone >...
TATCGAATCCTATCGTTCGCTGTGATGATATTGATCGCTGTGACCCTTTTGGGTTGCACGAAACCCAAGAACCAACTCAAGGCCCTGGACAAGTTCTGGGACACCTTGGGATCAGGCAAGAATTCAACAGGAGTTGAATAGAAAGGACTACTATGGACAAGATAAAGGAATACGCGATGATCACCGTGATGGCACTGGCTTTCATGCTGATCACTGGCGTGGGCAAGGCCGAAGAGACCAAGGTCTCTAAAGTGGTCAACTCCGTGGGCAACCACATCTCCAATGAGATAGTGGAGATCAAGGAATACCAGGCCAACAGTTGGGCCGAAGCCAAGGCACAGTGGGCAACCAACAAGGCCCAGTTGGCAGGCTTCTTCAAGAAATTCGTCAAGACTGAGAGCACTCAGTAATGCCGAACAGGATGGGGGAGGTACTTCAACTCCACCTGCCCCATCTTAATTTACCAAAACGGGTTGACGTTATCAGGAGGCGTGTTATAATACACTATATCAATTTTAAAAAGGGAGGACAAATTGATCAACAAGTACATTAAAATAGAACAAGGCACTTACCGTAATCAGGACATGAGCGGTAGGATATTTCCAATCATAAAAGACTACCAGAGATTCGCTGGCAAGGAGGGTGGCTTCGTCACAGTCGATTGCAGTGAGCTGGATGGCTTCGAGGGCTTGGACAAGGCAAGGATAAATGTTCCTGCCATAACAGATCTGACGATAGTCACAGAAGGCCAGTATCAGATGCAACGGGATGAGTTGAAGTCTGACACAGTCGCTGACACACAGAACAAAGGCGAGGAGACGGACGAGCAGGCGATAGATCGTATCGCGGCGAGATTTTCAATATTAGACGAGATGGCGGAGGCCGTGAGCACGTCAAAAGTGAGGGCGATGATCGTGTCTGGTCCTCCTGGCATAGGTAAATCTTATGGTGTTGAACGGGCACTGGAGAAGAGATCCATGTTCGATGACATAGCAGGATCAACCCGTAAATTCGAGGTGGTGAAAGGTGCCATGTCGCCCATAGGACTCTACAAGAAATTATATGAACACTCAGGCCGGGGCCATGTGGTATGCTTCGATGACTGTGATGCGATCTTGTATGATGATCTAGCACTGAACCTCTTGAAGGCGGCGTTGGACACAGGCAAGAAGAGAACCCTACACTGGAACACAGAATCTAGAACACTGATGGCAGAGGGTATGCCCAACAGTTTTGAGTTCTTCGGTGGTGTTATCTTTATCACGAACATCAAGTTCGACAATGTCAAATCCAAGAAGTTGCAGGACCACCTGCAGGCCCTACAGAGCAGATGTCATTACTTGGATCTAACCATAGATTCAATGCGAGACAGAATGCTTCGTATCAAGCAGATAGTTGCGACGGGTATGCTGGAGAAATATGCGATGGGCAAGACTGAAGAGGACCGACTGGTACAATTCATATTCGATAACAAGCACAAGTTGAGAGAGATATCGTTGAGGATGGTGCTGAAGATAGCGGATCTTTGGAAGATGGCGCCGGACAGATATCAGCACCTGGCAGAGCAGACCTGCATGAGGCCGGGAGCATGATGAACACACGACTATGGATAGCGGCGGTGATTATACTAGCGGTTATCCTCATAGGCAATCTGAGGGGACTATGGTTGGTATCGACATTGTAGTATTGGCCACCATATTCACCCTGATGGTGTTGCTGACGGGCGGACCCGGGAACTGGAGATAGACAGAATTGAGGAAGGAGGAAACATGACAATAGGAAAACAGAAGAAAGATGGTGTTATCATGAAAGTGAGAAAGGGATCTTTCAGATACTATGCCGGTAGAAATGACAGTATGTTGAAGCCGTTATTAATGCCAAATGGCAAGAACATCAAAACACTGAAATTGTCGGACGATGGCGTTTGTGCCGTTGCCAATAACAAGATTTCAGTTGTTATATATCCAAGTGGCAGAGTAGACATAACTCCGTCCAAATAAAGAATTCTTAGGACCTCCCTCTTAAGGATACCCCCACAGGATGCACAGTATTCAGTGGGGGTTTATCACGGGCGAGTGGTGGAATGGCAGACACGATAGTCTTAGGAACTATTGTCGCAAGACGTGAAGGTTCGAGTCCTTTCTCGCCTACCAAATGCTCCTATAGATAAATGGCATATCAAGTCATTGGTAATGACTAATTCCCTGGTCAGTACAGGGTGGGAGCACCACACACAATCAACACACAGAACTGGTAATTGGTAAGGGCAGGAACGACCCGCGCCTAGAAGGCGATGCGTCCGCAAAAATTTTCAACACTTCACTCTGCTTGGTAAGCCGGGCATATGCCAACTAACTTCCGCAGGAAGTTTGCGTAAGACGATTTTTGACACCTTCCCTTACTGTATCCTTTCTTGATCTACCCTTAGGCACACACCATTCCTACTGTTCTGAATGCTAGTCGGACTGATATGCAGTTATGGATGGAAACAATACTATTAGAAGATTAATGAGTATAAGCCATATAGAGCAAGTGTTATGACTATTACACGAACAATGATCCCGCTGTCCCCACCGCCTATAGAATGGTCCAGGAACCGTAGGCGTCTGGCTGGGTAATGATTGGCTTTTATTTCTGGTTCGTTATGCTTTGAATACTCTCGTTCTGTTGGCATACGAGTATTTAACCGACGGTGCTCGTACGGTGGTTTAAATGTGTGGAGCATTCTAACTATGCCTGCCATCCTTAGGATTTTTCTTTACCAAACTGACGCTTCGCTTTGCAGTATTGGGTCATGCCTGTCGTATGATCAAGGTGTGGGGTGAGGAGGTCGGCGGTAGGGACATAAGGATCTGCAACACCTATGCCGTGCGAACCTTATTTCTTTGGAGTGAGGTATTATTTCTTTGGTGTTAGGTATCTGTTCCGGATGTATTGCGCCACTCCCAGTAGGCAGAAGATGGCTGTCCAGAATAAGAAATGTGTTAGCATACGACCTATTTATTCGGGCGGTGGTAAGACATGGTAAGGGTGGCACATGGCCGGACCCGTCTGGGTTTACCAACCCTTACCATATTTTTCGCAGGCCTGGCACAAACCATTGGTGATTTTGGATTGGTCTACCAATGCTTACCACTCTGCAGATCTGGCTCTACTCCTACCGTGCACCACCTTTACCAAACATTACCACCGCGGACAGGGGACTAGGTATAGACTCACATGTGTAGGGTTATAATGGAGGTGGTGGCCAGGGTAGGCTATGCTCGACACAGTGGCACACAGTGGAGAACCGTACACACACTCAAGGAGAGTCAGAACGGTGGCGGCCGGTGTCGAAAAGAAAATCTTTTTTGAATCAGGCCGGTCGGCTTATAAAACAACACGCATGGTGGTAAAACTGGTAGGGCAATGATAAAATACCCCCATACTAAAAAAAACGCACAACCCAGAAAAAGGGCTTTATACCCAGGTCGACAGATCCTGCAACTGTGCTATAATGGCATATGACCCTCGCGAAATGGTTCATTTATACTGTGATAGGCATCGTTGTGATCACTGCATATTGGTTATGGCCCATATATCTACTCATAGCCATGTTTGCTGTGTTTGGCACTAACTCCGGGTCTCGATCACGTGTTCAACGTGTCAAACCCTACAAGTTCAAGAAACACAAAATGCCTGTGTACCGGCCAGTACGCTACAAAAGAACAAAACCCTATAGATTCCCCAAAACCAGACGTAAGTGGGGCAAACCGGTCAAGATAGACAAAGTGTGGAAGTTGTGAAGTACTACTACGTGATGTGTCAGAAGGGTTCCATAGTACATCGTGCTTATGTGCAGTTGGACCCGGAATCAGCGGATATATTACATGACTCATTGGAATCGCGCTATGATCTAGTGCAAGTGTGTGATGTCAAACCCGAAGAAGTGGATCCAGAACTCGTGCTGGATAATCGCCCTTAAATACCCGCATGCTCTTGCGTGTGATCATCATATACTGCACACTCACTGTCACTGCTGTTGCTCTACATGAGAACACGTTCGCTGTGTTTGAACTAAAGGAGCAGTTGCAGATGCTGTACATAAACATGTGGGAGTTGCTCACGCAGTTGGAGTATGTGCGGCCAGATCAACGTGTGACAGTGTACGAGGAGATCCAGCACATACGGTCAGAGATACAACGTGTGATAGACCTGATCACACAGCACGATCTTCGTGAACATCCGTAACCTGAGATTGTAAATTTTTTTGCACAAATTTTTTTTTGGTCTAGCACACGACCTCGGGATCTGTTATAATAGCACAGTATCGGATGCATGGCAACTGTGGGATCTGTGGATGCGAGAGTGGAACGGATCCCAACGCCATCGTGCATGTGTGCTATGTCATTATAGCACTAGAGTTTTGACCTGCAACATGATAAAATAGTAGCAAAAACAAAGGAACAATCTCCCGACATGATATACACAGATCAAGAAAACGAATGGTTGAGCAAACCCAAGAAGTACAAGAAATCAAACACCAACAAGCAACGTCGAGTTGAAGAGACAGAATGGGACTGCCAGGGCGGTCACTGGTTCGTGAATCCAACACGTGCTTGGGGCGTCAAGACAACAATAGAAGTGGACGGCAAGGAGTATGTGGTCCCGGTACAGTTATAATGGAATACGCAGAAAGGCACATGATATAATGAGTGACAAAGAACTTACAGAACAATTCAACAGGGTAGAACGTAACAAAGCAGACACATGGGCATTCGTGGCATTCGCGGCGATAGTCAGCATGGTGGCCTGGATAAACTCATAATGGCGGCGCTCCTGGCATTCATGATGGTGTTCACGGTCTCGGTGGCCGTGAACCTACTGGTATTATAACACCAGATAACTAGGTTGACCTCTCAACCGATATAGTGTATTATAACACTATGCCACTTACACCAATAGTGATAGAACAGACATCCAAGGGCGAGAGATCCTACGATATTTTCAGTAGGTTGCTCCGGGACAGGATAATCATGTTGGAAGGACCGATAGAGGAACACACGGCTTCAGTGCTGTGTGCTCAACTGTTATTCTTGGAATCACAAGATGCCTCGAAGGATATAACCCTTTATATCAATTCGCCGGGCGGACTGGTAACGGCAGGCATGGCCATATACGACACCATGCAGTATGTGAGATCGGACATACAGACCATAGTGGTGGGCCAGGCCTGTAGCATGGGCTCACTCCTGGCAAGTGCGGGCACAAAAGGCAAGCGGATGATGTTGCCACACGCCCGTCACATGATACACCAACCGTTAGGTGGAGCCAGCGGACAGGCCACTGACGTTGAGATCAGGGCCAACGAACTACTGCGTTGGAAACGAGAACTCACAGAGATCTACGAGAAGACAACGGGACAGCCGTTAGAGAAACTGAAAGCGGACATGGAGCGTGACAAGTTCATGAACGCCGAGGAAGCGGTCGCATATGGACTGGCTGACAGGATCATTTCCAGCAGGGCCGAAGACGATCAAACTAATTAACAGTATATGTTTTACATCTGGCACACACTCTTAATCGCCACGTTCATAGCAGTGGCCTACTACATGGGATACCAACATGGCGGCAAAAAAGCCAAAGTCAAAGAAACCATACGTAAAAGTTAGACTGGTACCCGAGGATTCCAACATGAAGGATCACGGGTTCTACTACTATGCCATGAAGCCCGGCAAGGGCGAGAAGCAGAATCAGAAACTGCGACTTCGCAAGTTCGACCCCATCACACAGAAGCACATATGGTGGGTGGAGAAGAAACTGCCACCACATTCCAAGTAGTCCCGATCAGCACACTATAAGTACTTGCGAATAATAACTATTCGCAACTAGGAGAAACATATGAGTTTTATATTACATGAACTAATGGAATTGGGATTGTTAATCAGTGCAGTGGCAGTGACATGGGCAGTTCCGAGACCGGAGTGGGTATCCAAGTTATACACAAGGATCGCTAGATTCTTTGGATCACAGAAGACATTCAACTAATCAATGATGGTCAGCGGTGTTGAGCCGCTGGCTACCTACCAGACACCCAATCCTGTTCTTCGTCAGTTACTGGCCACATTACTGTACCACCTTCCAGTGTTCGGGCCATTCGACCTCTTGTTGTGGTTCTGCATTTACAGTCACGACTCCCAACGCTCCAGGTGTTTCATCCCAACAACAGTCGTCACGAGAAACACATTTGCTTTCAACATATACCTTCTTGGTCTTTTTCTTGTCTTCGTACATTGTATTGTTTCCTTTTTGTAAATTATTGCTTGTAAATTTACTTATAGTAAACATATACGTAAAATCGCCAAAAACCTAGTCGTGCGTTGTAAACGGAGTTAATTTTTTGTAAATTTAAATTTACAAAATTTACAAATAACAAACTATAATTCACACGCTGGTGTTGTAAATATTTTTATGTACACTCTGGAGAAACGCAAGATGATCTACATAATGATCCGCAAGCCGGTGTGGTATCACACACACTGCATTACACCATGGCCAGGCACACCGTTGTGGTATGATCCCAGTTGGGTGATAGGTGATTGCGAACTCTGCCAGATGGACGTGGAAGGACAGGACTGGTGGAATGGGTGCTCCTACAACAACTCCCAGAAAAGAATTTTCGACGGGATAGAATTAAACAAAAAATATTGGGTTTGATTATTTTTCGTATCTTGTGCGAGGCACGGGACCTTTAGTGTACTTCTTGACCTTGATGTATTTTTTAGTGCCTATCTTGTAGACGACGGGCGACGCATCGTATTGTTCCAGTGTGAATCGCATGTACCGTCCCCACAGTCGCTTGATCCATCTAAACATTGGCCACCCTCCGTCATTGCGATTATTTCTTCCAGAACATCAGTTTCTTGCTGGCCTCCGACAGATCCTCGAATTTCTCGTTGACCCACCATCCTGCTATGAAACCGATCACTAATCCAATTGTTAAAAACATTGTGCCTCTCCTTATTGGTAGTGGTATTTATTTTATTTGGCGTGGTTGGACTCTGCGTCTTTATCTAACTCGTTAAACTCTTCGTTGATCTGTTCGAGGTATTCTTCCTGCGATGGATGTGGGACCTTTTCATCCTTCAGCCTCTTGCATTCGTCATGCCATGGTGCGAACACACATCCTATGGCTTTACCTGCCTTGCCCATGTTGGCGATGGTGTCTGTCAATGTTGGTTGTTTTGTTTGATCCGCCACTTTTGGTTTGGCACAAGATGATAAACCCAACAGCAGAATGATCAGTAATATGATTGTAAGACCTTCGATTTTTTTCATTCTGATTATTTACACCAGATGAAGATTTTTTCAATTGGTGTTGATAAGTTTTATTGGAACTTGTCTTTTAGTGCGACTTTACCGGCGTTCTCACCGTTTTTGATCACATAGTTCTGTGTACCATTTGCGCCCACGTTCACTTCCTTACGCAGATTCCTAAAGAGCACTTTCTCCTTGGCTTCACGCACGAACTTGCTGATATGTGATGTAATTGTTTTTGTGTCTCTCATGTTTCTATTATATAGATTATTTATGCATTGTCAACAGGTCAGGTATGCTATTATTACATATCTCTCTATTTGTGTTACTAGCAGGCATCCGTGTGTAAGTTTGCATATATTGTTTTTACCATGCGTGTACGTGCTTCTGTGTGCGTTTAAAAGGTAGACTAGACGGGGTTTATAGTGTAGTATAATAACTGTGACGCCGCTTTAGCTCAGTTGGTAGAGCAACTGATTTGTAATCAGTAGGTCCGCGGTTCGAATCCGTGAAGCGGCACCACGTACACCAAACATGCCAATATTACCATTATCACCAAATAACTCAATGGTCTTGCATGTGACGGTGTGTTTGGGGGATTGGTGAAGTGGGATCACGCATCCATGGCATGGATGAGTCAGGAGTTCGACTCTCCTATCCTCCACCAGGAGATAATGAATGAAATTTAGATTGGACTTCTCTGACGGTCATCACATCGTTGTGCAACTGCACGAATGTATGAAACCATGGGCTGACCATGTGAAAAAGATATCTGGAAAATATCAATACAGTTTGAATTCCGAAACATCGGCCTTGCATGACAACAACTTCAGCGACGACGAATCAAGGAAAATAAAACACGTTTATGACGTATTACTCGACACAGCAAAGAAACTTGATCATGTACGTCCCATGGGCATCACACTGCCTGACACATTTTCACACGACCAAGACACTCTCAACCAACTACACCGTTATTATACCGACAGTGCAGTTTCTGTGGAAAAAGATTCCGAACTGTTTGATCTCGTTTCCAGAGTGAATTATTGTGTCCATGAGTTGGAAGAATTCACCAATGATAGGAACACAGGCTACGCGAGCGACCTTTGGTTTCATGTCGCCGCACATCCTATACCCATGGACTGCTGGATAGATCTAAAAAAATTGCACGACGAAAACTATAAATTTTTTGATTACAATTACGACTACACCGTAAGGCTTGACAGGTCGATATTAGGCAAGTGTGTGCTTCAATCGTTCCAAGAAAATGACGATCCGACCGCCGTGGACTGTACTGGCAGGCTGGGATCGTTCGGCGGCTTCTTCATAGACGTCAACAAAAATTTAAAGCAGGTGTACCAGTCAGAAAGTTTTGTGAGTTGGTGCAACAAATATGGTAAGGCAGTACGAGACATGCCTCTAGAATTTGTTATTGGAAAAGTCGATAAGTTTAGTGACGAGCCCGACAATTACGTCAACAAAGATTTGCTCAAACTGACTTTCGATCCGGTCCCTTCGTCTATCGGTTAGGACACGTGGTTTTCATCCTCGAAAGAGGGGTTCGACTCCCCTAGGGACCGCCAACAAATATGTGCCCGTAGTTCAGTTGGATAGAATACGAGTTTCCTAAACTTGGGGTCGCAGGTTCGAGTCCTGCCGGGCACGCCAAATGGACCTGTAGCTCAGTTGGATAGAGCGTGGGTTTGCGGAACCCAAGGCCACAGGTTCGAATCCTGTCAGGTCCACCATGACATCGATAATTATTTGTATGAAAAGATTCTATTCCATCCGTCTCAAGCACTACAAGGAGTTCATACCCGTTTCGGTCGCACAGGAGATGTTGAAAGCGGAATCCAAAATGATACAGTACCTGAGTGACAACGGTGCACTGACATTCAAGTTTGTCAAGTCGCGTAGCAGGCTCGATTGTTACGCCGACGAGAAGTACTTGACAATGGCAAGGATGAAATATCCTGAAATCTTTGAAGGCAAAGGCAGGATGGGTTTCTTGGAGTTGTACATCAGTAGACTCATACAAAAGAAACTCAGTATAGCGAAAGGTAACACGTGAAGTACGGATTCTATTCTGACAACGACTTGAAAACTTTCAAGCAGTACCCTTTCCGTTGCCCCTCGTGGGATCCGATGCCCGATGGCAAGAAGAACGTAGTGATACTGGGTTGTAGCCATACCTGGGGTGTGGGACTGGAACCCAACGAGACCTGGGCACATCATGTCAGCCAACACAACACAGACAAGTTGAGATACTGGAACCTGGGACAGCCCGGCGCCAGTCCCGAGACGGTGGTGCGTATATTGTATTCGTGCGAGAAGGTGATTAACCCCAACATTATTATAGTCATGTGGCCAGAGATGAGTCGTAGGGAGAGATTGGAAGACTACGCCTCTAACCTACACGGCACTGATGAGAAACTGCGTTTTGAAAATCACAAGACCGATCTCAACAACTTCCTTAAGAGTGTTTTCTTCCTGGAGAAGTACGCAGAGAAGAACCAGTGCAAGACCCTCCACTGTTTCGCAGACGTGTATATCGAGTTCCGATCAAAAGGTAACAATCCATTGGTGCTTGAAAATCACACACTCAAAAATTGTTGGCCATACTGGGATAAGTTCGGACAAAGGAAAAGACAGAAACCAAGCCGTGCTAGGGATGGCATACATTATGGTATTGAAAATCACAAACGGTTCGCGCAGATATTCGTTGACCTAATGAAACACAAATTAAGATAATTTAGAAATATCTTAACAGTTAAGATAATCTTTAATGTCAATGCCACGCAATGAGTCTTGTCGGTCGATAAATGCGTTCAGTTGCTGAGTGTTGTCCTTGTCTATTGCAATTTGGTTAGGAAACATTCTCTTGGCACCCAAAGTGAACTTATTTGTATAACGCACATTTAATACACCAGGCTGTTCGAGGAACGCCCAATCGTGCGGTATTCCTTCGCTCTTAGTGTAAGCAATTATTTCTGGTAGTATGTTGATGTTTAGACAACTCACTGTTGTCCACATGTCAAGGTGCATGAGTTTATTCCTGTCTTTTAATTTCTTATAGTGCTCTACTGTCTTCGTGTAATCTTTCCATTTAATAGGCCATCTCGTGTAATCATGTACTGACCCAACGCCGTCTAGGCTCATGGTCACAATTACCTTTATACCATTTGCCATTATGTCTTCTAATTCTTTTATTGTCCTTGAACCATTGGTATTCATTCTCACTATTTTTGTGTTGGAGGGCAAGTGCTTCAGGATCTTTTTGTAATTCCTACTAGCAGTTGGTTCTCCTCCATTTACATCTATCTCGACAATCCTGTCTTGTGGTAGTTCCCAGAACCTCACGTAATTGTCTATCCGCTTGTAGTCCGTTGATTCGAGACTGCCTATCTTTGTACTGAGATTTGGATTGCATGACTGGCAGGCACTGTTACAGACGTTGTCCAGAACACCACCCACAACCAGATAATCCTTTTTTATCGGTTTGAGTAGTTTATGTCTTGTGATACTGTTCGTTCTCACACTCTCACCTTTTGTGCTTTCAGACTGCTGGCACCTCACACATTCCTTTGGCCATTTATCCAACGACATCTGTTGTTTGATATCTTTCAACCAAGTGCTGTTTTCTAATTTGGTGTAGGATTCAAAATTCACTGCATCCATCATGTGCCCACACCTGCCGATAGTTCCGTTTTGATTTAATCTGACAAAGTGTTGAAGTCTAGGACAAAACATTTTTATATCTCCTTATGATGTCTTCCAGTGCAATATCGGTGTCGTAGTGTTTGGTTAACATCCTATCAATCAAAATGTATTGTTCCAAAGCAGTGACTTGAACTTTTTCCATGGTGCTTTTCTTTTTATGTAGTTCCGTGTATTCATTTAACGCATCGAAAGGTCGTATTCTGATCATTCCTTTGTAAAACTTGTATAGGTGTAAGAGCCACATGTACTGGGGTGCAAAGTGTCTGTCCGATATAAGTCCCGACCTAACGTCATCCAATGTTTTGTGGATGTCGAGATTGTTCTGTTGGCAGTACTCGTTTAGTCCAGACACAAATCTTTCTTCCGGACGTCGAATCAAAACATGCACAAGGTCAAATTTAGATATTTCGTCGTTGACGTATACACGGTCAGCGGAGTGACGCAGGCTTGTTGACCCCACTTTGAAAATTGGAAGTACAGCAGTGCCCTTTATTTCAAAAACCTTACATTCAGAAGAAAGCAATTTTTTCCAGTGTTTAAGCATTCATGTCCTCGAAAAGTTTTTTAAAAACCTTTGCACTGTTCGTGCCTCTTCTTTTGTCCATGTCTCCTATCTGTTTATTGAATGTTATAATATCTTTTTCCCATGGCGTCGAAGTGAAATATGTCAAACAGTTCTCATAACTGTTTTTAAGATAACCGGAGGTACCGTCGTTGATCCTCTTCTTCAATAGGTCGGTGGCGGATTGAATCATTCTATCCGGCAAATTCAACAAGTTCCACCAGTTTGGTCTGTACAAAGGTCCCGCTATGAAACTGTTATCATGAAATCCTTTTTGTTTCAACAGATCAATGCAATCATGTATGCTAGTGTAATTCAGTATGAAATGTAACATGTTGAAACTTATCTTATGAGGCAATTTGTTTATTGTGTCTAGGTTTGCTAGGAAGTCATTCCACGATCCATGATACCTTATGTATTCATACTCTTCTTCTATTGTGTCAACACTAACTGTCCAGTGTACATTCTTGAATGAACACAATAATTCGAATACCCCTGTCTTAGTAGTGCTTAGGTTTGTATTCACACGCAGGTGAATGTCAGGATTCTTCTTGCTTAACAGATCTAGGAACTCTTTGTTCTCTTTCATGAGCATAGGTTCGCCGCCTGCCAGGTAAACGTTCTCTAGTTGTTCGATATTTTCAAACACAAAATTTTTTACTTCCTCTCGATCATCTTTGTTGCTCCTCACAGGTTGTCCTAGTTCCTGCGACCACTTACTGCTCCATTCTGGATTACAATACACACAGGCCTGGTTGCACGAGTTGGTCCAACGTAGGTCTACATGTTTTAGACTGAATTTGTTAACATCGTCTAGCATGGAAAGATCTATCTTTGGCCCTATTTCCTTGTGATAGTAAAGTCGACTGCTGATGCTACCCAAATCGTTTCTTGACTTCTCTTGTAGGTGACAACCCTCGCAGTTAGACGGCTTCCTGTCTGTTAACATTTGTGATTTGAGATGCTTGTTCTTGTCTCCGTGTAGTATATCTTGTATGCTAGACCCGTTGATGTTACCAAGTTTTTCCCTGGATATTATACAGTTCTTTACATCACCGTTGGGCTCGAGTTCAAATCCGGTCCACGGAAGTGTGCATATGCTCTTGTTGGTCAAAAATTTCTTGGCGTCCATTATACTATGTCCTGTTGCTCCAACACTCCCTTGATGTATTGTTCTGCCGACATGCTTCCTGGTGCACTGAATGACTGGGTGTTCACACCGCCTGGCCTGATAAGTTCCATCTTGATATTACTGGTCTGTGCGTGAAGTTGTACATGTGCCAGTTCCAATGCCATCTTCTGATTACGGTACTCCATTGACTCCCTCATGGTCAAGCCGTTGATCTGTTTGTCCTCGTCCCACTCGCACACACGTGTTGATATGTTCCATATGTGATGCACATCTTTCTTGTCTTTCCATCTATGCCATACTTCGAACAACAGTTCAGTTTGGGCGTACATGCTTATTGCGTTGTTGATGAACATATCACACGGCTCTATGATTGATGCCGTGTGAAGCACCCGTCGGATGTTCTCACCATCACTCCTGGATATGCCCACTATCTGGTGCCCACGTTTTTCTAACTGTTGGGCGAACGCCTGCCCAATTCCTCTCTTGTGTCCAGTGATTGCAATCTGCATAGGAAATATTTACACGGCACATAGACTGCTTAAATATTTCCAAATGTCCACAATCCACACAGTAGAAGCCGCCTATCATCCAAAGAACAAGATGGGTTTCCTAATCGATTGGTTGCTCACACTGAAATGCAATTACGACTGCACCTATTGTCCTGAAGGTACCTTGGGTCATGACAACTCCAAACCACATCCACCCGTTGAACGTTGCATGACAATGTTGAAACAGATGTATTCGTACACCGACACCGTTATGGAGATCAAAAAAAATCCCTTCAAGGATGTGATCCTAAACGTTTATGGGGGAGAAGCATTGTACCACCCTGACATCGAAGACATACTGATAGGTTCCACCAAGGAATATGAAAAGTATTCTGATAGGTGGAGACTGAGACGTAGGATGACCACTAACGCCACGGCCACTGCCAAAAGATGGAAGACTGTGTGTGAACACATAGAGGGCATCACTTTCAGTTATCACAGCCAAGGTCCAGACAAACTCAAAACCTTTTTCAAGAACAATATTGAACACGCGGTCCAGCAAAAGATCGAACACGACATCATAGTCTGCATGTATCCTCACAAGGACCACTGGCAGGACTGCATGGGTTTCCTCAAGTACTGTGAAACAAACAATTTGAATGCCAGACCCAAGATCCTCGATGGCATAGAGGGACTATACAGCGAAAAACAACTAGAGCAATTGATGCCATACCTAAAAAACTTCGACCAAGAGGACATCAAGAAGATCGACAAGACGACTCGTATTGCTGATCAAACCAGAGGCTGTTGTGGAGGCAGGTCCATGTGCATGAACAGGGACATCAAGAACTATGTGTCCATGATACCCAGGGATCTCGGTTTCAAGGGGTGGCACTGTGCGGCTAACCAGTTCTTCCTGTCTGGAAACAACATATCGGGGGAATACTCCACCAACAAGGACTGTAGGGTGAGACCAGACGGCACCACTGGTGCCATAGCAACCATCGACACGATGGACGACTACATAGAAAAGATGAAGCGGGAGGACAGGATGCCAACGCTGATCTGTGCCCAGGATAGATGCAGGTGCGGGACCTGTGCGCCCAAGAGCATACACAAAGAGAACCTGGAAGCGATTTTAAAGATATACAACAACTAGATCGAGTCAGGATCCAACCATGTGTGCCCGATGGGATCACTCTCACAACGTTCCAGCATGTCCATGAACTCGGTGCTGTCCGTGGGAGGCTGTTGTGATTCGAAACTGTCAAATGTGCCCCAGTCCGCGAGTTTGGTGAACTTGACCTCATCCGCTCCCACCCTGCGTGCCAACTCCAACATGGCGGGCATCTCGTGCCAGTTGGACTTCTGCACAACCATGTGCAACTCGAACCTGTAGCCCGATGATTTCTTCTCACCAATGAACTGGAGGTTGTGCTGTATCTTGTCCCAGTCACCACCCCTCCTCAGTGTCTCGTAGGTGTGCCTGCTGGCACCGTCGATGCTGACGTTGATGTGATTGGCCTTGTCTATCACGTGCCGCACACGAGGGTACATCTGTTTGAACAGCAGTCCGTTGGTCTGCAGGCTGTAGGAGAAGCAGTCCTTGTCTGGTGCTTTCTTCATCAGTGTCCTGTACAGTATGCTGGCGAATGGATCACCGTCGGAACCTATGTGCACCAACAAGGGATCCGACCTGCGGTGCATGAATGCCAACACCTGTTCCATTATTTTCATCCTGAGTCTGAAAGTGCCACCCTTGTACAGGAATATCTTCTCCTTCCGGCAACTGGGGCACGACAGGTTGCAACTGTCGTCGATGGCCAACCTGAGTTGTTTGAGCCCCTCGGTCAGATCCCCATGGGGGAACTTGTTCTTGGAGATGTAGGTACAGAGTTTGTTGTTACAGTATCGATACGTGCCATCACTCACGCTCTGTTGTAGGTGACCCCGCATGGCTGACTGGAGTATCTGCTCCATGGGATCCTTCAGTAGATTGCCCACGCTCTGGGGCAACCAGGCCTGGCACTCACAGGCGTAGCAACTGCCCATCTTGTCCACCAGTATGGTGTCGAAAGGTCTGCCGCAGGTCTTGGAGACCCGGAGATCCTTGTGGGTGTCTATGCCGTAGTGATCGAACAAGCGTTGGTTGATCATTTGTTGGGGTCCGTGATCATGTCCATGGTCAAGGGTTTGGATTCGTCCGTCTTCTGTGGGGTCACCTGCTTGGCCTTGCGATCGCGCCTGCGCTGTTCACGTTCCTGTTGCTTCTGCATCTTCTTGGCACCGCGTGTGCTCTTGTAGTCGTAGTGTATGCCCATGGTTCTGCTCCTGTGTTGTTGTAATTATTGGTGTAACCGTCCCTGTAAAAAGTTTACCAAACACACGTATAAAGTGTTGCTTTTTTGATAAATATGCCTTACAATCCAGAGCGGTCAATAGGCCATTGATCGCAACTAATCATATAGAACAAACAGGAGAAAAATCTATAATGAAAATGACTAAGAAGAAGATGGCTATAGGTGCGGCCATAATAGTGGCACTTGTAGTACTATGGTCGGTGTTCAAACCGACTCCGGCTGAAGCGACCGAGATGAAGGTGTACGGTTCATTGAACTACATGCTTTCAAACAACGAAGACGCTAACGGCACAGCAACAGCGAAAGCGGAGAACAACGGTTCTTCCATCGGTGTTGACTTTAGTAGCAACCTGGCAGAGGGAATCAACGGCTTCGCCAAGTTAGAAGTTGAAATCGACGCGGATGACTCAGGCAGTTCGCCTTTTGATTCAAAACTGGCATTTGCTGGTGTGGACATGGGCAACGCGGGTGTGCTATCGGCAGGAAGACAGGACTCAGTGTTCAAGGGTGCTGTTACATCTAAGACAGATGTGTTCCCAGAATTCGGCGGAAGCGCCGCACAGAAGTTGTTCAGCAGAGACTCACACACTATCGTGTACTCGAACAACATAGGTGCAGTACAGATCGATAACTTGATGAAGGTCGACGGTTCGACTGGTAAATCAGGCATCGATGTGTATGAGACTGCGGCTTCAATGGAATTGACTGATAATTTGAACATCGGTGTGGCATACACGGATGACAAGGTCAACTCCATCGAGTACAAAGGATTGGGTGCTTCGTTCGACCTCACAGACGAAACCACAATCGGTTACAACCACACAATCAAAACTGTAGAGTCTACCAATCTAGACACTAAAGCGAATGAGATCGTGGGTTCACACACGATAGGTGCAACCACTTTCTCAGCAGGTTATGGTGAGATCAAGGATGGTAACAAGTACTGGACTTATGGTGCGGACAAGAAGATCGGTGAGAACTTCAGCATGTACGCCGGTTACGAAGTAACTGACAAGACTACAGGTACAGACACAACAAGCATGGCGGCTGGAATCAAATTCACATTCTAGTCCTCAAACACTGTGAAGTCGGTCAAGATCCAAGAGGTCAAGGCCGGCTTTACGCTTTTTAACGCTTCGCGTTATTTTTCTAATTTACGCTTTTTTTTTAAATCCCCCAATTATCATATTACCAATAATTTCAATGCTAATTAAGTGTATGGCATTGACAAAAGAATATCACGAACTGTTGAAAAAAATGCATGTGAAAAAACCAAAGTGGGGGCGTAACTTCAGAGACAGAGATATACCTAAAATGATGAAAGAAGCCATAGAAACTTTCGCACCAAAAAGTATTTTAGACTTCGGGTGTGGTGCCGGGGTTTTAGTAAACAAGTTGAAACATTTATATCCAAACATTAATGTGACAGGGTGGGATCCTAGGTTCGAAGGAAAAATGCCAGAGAAAGTTGATATGATAATATCAACAGACGTTCTTGAACATGTAGAACCAAATCTAGTGCAGGAAACTTTAGTAGATCTAGGAAAAAGATCTGAAATATGCCAATATCATTTGATTGCCTGTTTCAAGGCCGTTGCTATACTTCCTGATGGCAGAAACGCACATCTCACAGTAAGAACACCAGACTGGTGGCAGGTTGAACTAAAACATACCGGAATGGACAAGTTTAAAGAAGACGCATATGCCCACCTGGTAGATGTGCCTGACAAGGATCCTTTGGCCACTGCTTACTACGAATGCATATTGAAAAAATAATCTAGATTTATTTCTGCTGGCCAAATAAAAAACCATTACGTGCTATGTGTTTGGCACCATCGTTTTTAGATAGCATTTGTATTTTCTTAGAATGATCTTCTATTATAGAATAACCTTTTTGTCCCAACAGATCTGTCCAGTATTCCGTTGGCTGGCAATTAACATGGTGCCAACCACGCTGTCCTGGAACAGCGTGTGTCATTAGTATCCATTTTCCGTTAGTCAGCGTATCAATTAAATTTGAAACATATTTTTTATCCACGTGCTCCACGACCTCGATGCACACGGTTAGGTCAACTTGTTGTATGTATGGACCGTTTACTAAATCATGCTGTATTGTCGGCACCACTGCATTTTGAACATTTTCTGGGAGGCCCTCGACCGCTGTCACTTCGCATCCTTGCTCCACAAACCATTTAGCAGTATGGCCTTGACCGGATCCAATATCCATAACAGTTTTGATTTCTAGATTATCTAAACAATATTTGAAAGCAGAAGCACTGAAGCAGGCAGGATCGCCTTCAGCGAAATTGCCACCTAGGTGGGGAAATTTTTCGTTTGTTACGTAATTTGACATACGAATACTTATGTTGGTTCATTGTCTAAAATTTTTTTATAGTGCCTTGCAAGACCCGGAAAACTCTGCAGATTATTTGACGACATGTGTTTTCGTTTGCCTTTTCCTGACCAAATGTAGGCATCTTTATTGTAAACATGGTTGCTGTAGGTTCTTTCAACAGGCGCAAAGTAATTTTCACGCAACATAGAGTCCATGACTTCTTGATCCAGATACCAAGTAAATTTTTTTTGATTTGAAAGTCTAACTGCTATTTCGTGTCGTGCCCTATCATTACTTGAAAAAACCACTGAATATCCAATTGTTTTGTAAGCTCTGGTGTTTGGCTCACCCCACACATTTACCCATGATTGTGAAGTGATTTGATCATATTCGTCTTCAGAAAGATCTCTACAAAGCACACTATCCGAATCAACACACCACACAGGTACTTGTTCCTCGAACAGTTTTACAACTTGTCGGAATCTGTCACAAACCCAAAATCCTTTTTTTGATTTTAGGTTTTCTGTGTATTCTGATAGAGTTGGTTCTGTGGAACACTCCACACCATTTTTTTTACACCACTCTACATCCTGGTCCACGCCATCGTAAATGTGTATCCTTATATTGGCCCATGGAGCGTGTCGTCTAACACTCATTATAAAAATCTTGGTCCATTTGTTAAAAAAGATTGTATCGGAAGCGCAAAAGAATCCTTTTTTATTTGTCTTATACAACATATACTTTTACACCAATCTTAAATTTGTCTTTTGGTTGATTAATTTCATTGTCCACTCTTTCTCGAGATCCCAGTTGTGCTTACGCTTCTTATCGCGAGATGTTTTTGGGTCACCGGTTTTATCATCATGATAAAAGGTAAAGGATTTTTTGAAGTCAAATCCATAGAGATTAAGTACCGATGGGTTGGCTTCTACACACATATAGAATGCAGTGGCTCCGGTAGAAGGCCATGTTTTGTGTCTGGTATAACCTATTTGTTTTTTCAAAAAATCAAATTTTTCTTTTGGAAAAAAGTAATCTGTTTTTATGGATGGAGTAAAGTTTTGTCTTTCTTCCTCCGTCATAAAACAGGGATTGTAACAGTGACCTGTGTGTATCTTTATTACTTCGTTAGGTAATTTATCATTTGCTGTGGCCCATTCTGGCATACTGAAGAACAACACATCTGTTTTGTTACCATGGCTTCCTGTACCACACAGGTTTGGCCCTAAATTAATTCTACAAACAATGTCATGACTATCTATGTCTGTGCCCTTGTGTTGAGACAGCAAAGATTGGGCATTCCCTACTAATGCTACTGTTTTATTTTTAAACATAGATTCTAAAATAAATGACATGTGGATATTTAAGTTTAAATACTTTTGTTATGAATTTCTCAAAAACTTATATAGATTCTGTTGAAATTGGAACCAACTATCATGCGACTCATCCCAAATGGACAGGTCTAGGCACAGCTCAATACCAAAAACAGATAGAAGTATTACGTGATAGGTATGGTGTACGTACGGCTCTAGATTTTGGCTGTGGCAAAGGACAGCAGTACTCAGAACAGCATTTTGATAAACAGGTCGGTATCGAAGTCACACAATATGATCCATGTATTCATGGTTTAGATAAATGGCCTGAAGGCAAATGGGATATGGTATGGGCCTTCGATTGCCTGCCCATGGTCCCCCGGAAAGATTTACCTTGGTTATATGGAGAGATGCGTTCGTGGGCCAGCCATGTCATACTTGTTGCCGCACAATTA